>Ga0315334_10002606_pt1 | contig 11262 bp, 10 predicted proteins | sample M150034915metaG_FD_205555 | JGI IMG/M metagenome (GOLD analysis project Ga0315334, IMG submission 205555) | Ammonia-oxidizing marine archaeal communities from Monterey Bay, California, United States - M1 500m 34915 | ecosystem: Environmental > Aquatic > Marine > Intertidal zone | place: USA... | reverse complement strand
AGTGACACTATGGAAGACTATAGTAACCAGATCAGAGAATATGCAAAAAAATTGGATGTAACCGTTGACATTTACCACTCAAATATCGAGGGAGAAGTCATAAATAAGTTTTATAAGGCTCATGAAGATGGATATGATGCGGCTATTATTAACCCAGCAGGTTATTCATCTGGTCATCCTGCACTGGCAGCTGCTATAACTCAAGTAGAGTATCCAACAATCGAAGTTCATATTTCCAATCCTTCGGCAAGAGGTAATGTTTCCCAGATAGCACCCTCTTGCAAGGGTGTTATCACTGGATTTGGATTGTTCGGGTACTACATAGCCTTGAAAGCGATTAAAAACATCGCAGGATAATGTTAAAGGGGTAGATTTACAGAATATGAGATTTTCAATACCAATTGCGGTACCGGCCTCAGTATTAATATTGATGGCATTGTTTCTTATATATGTTTCTTGCGAGAGTAGTCAGGAAAGTGAAACTAGTCAGGAAAGTTCTGAAGTGAAACCCTATGCTAACCCCCCCGCCATGACTATAGATACTACTAAGGACTTTCTTGCCGTGTTTGAAATGGAAGATGGTGGGCAATTCATCATAGATCTATATGAAAAACTCGCACCTAATACGGTTAACAATTTTGTATTTCTTGCAAACGAAAATTACTATAATGGTACGACCTTCCATAGGGTGATCGATGGCTTTATGGCACAGGGGGGCGATCCTTCCGGTAGTGGTAGTGGTAGCCCTGGTTATTACTTTGAGAACGAATTGCATGTAGATGCCAGGCATGATTCCGCAGGAGTCTTGTCTATGGCTAATAAAGGGCTAGTGGACGGGAAAGGTACCAATGGTAGCCAGTTTTTTATTACTTTTTCAGCAACTGAATTCCTAGATGGATTTGATATGAATGACCAACCTAAGGATTGTGCCTTGGATTCCTGCCATTCTGTGTTTGGGAAGGTTGTGAATGGGATGGACGTTGTGACTGGTATATCTAAACGGGACCCTAGTTCTGCCACCGAACCTGGCGATGCTATTAAAACTGTGACGATAACGACGAGAGAACCTAACTAGGAACTATGATCTGGGTAAGTTCTCTCTTTTGTGAATTGGAATAATTTACCTGTTGCTCCAATCCAAGTGCCACCCACAATATATGCTGACCCAACCAAAGGGTGATTGTTTACTCTTATTGTATGTGCAGCACTTGTTGCTGTTATCAAAAGAGAGCCTTTTTCGAATACGAAATTGGTTCCAACAAACTCATCTATTCCAGTTTCCGAGCCGCTGACTATGTGTCGTGCCAAAATTGATCTTACTACTCTTCTGTTTTGTAAACGGCCGAAATTTAACACTGAGTTCCCCGACTCATCACTAATGAATCCATACGGCTTCGGCAGAGAATTTCGATAAATGGCTATTATTAATAATATAATAGCTATAATTGCCACAGGAATGATGATTCCTAATGGGATTTCGGTTTTTGAAGTGTTTGTACTTGGGGGAGGGATATTTGGTTCAGGCTGATAGGGTACATTGGAATATGGTTGTGCTGCTGCATGAGGAATCACCCTTGATTCCAAAATCAAATTTTCTGTTCCCTGTGAATAACTCCTATTGGCATAGGTTAAATGCACATTGAATATAATGGAAGTTTGGCCCGGTTTATCCGGTGAGAAAATCACATCATACATCCAAGCTTTGCCTTCGGAATCCGGCGATCGAGGATTGATTTTTAAATTTCCGGCGAATTGCAAATCGTTAACGATTTGGGTGGTGATATCGGATGGGGACACAGCATAAGGAGAATCCTTAATCTTTGTGTATATTGTGGCTACTGTGTATTCCTCGCCAACGAATAGGTTAGTGGTGTACAGAGGGTCCATTTCAATTGTTGGGAATACTTCGGCCTGAAAAATGAAATCTCGAGTTAGATTATATTTAACATCGGACCAGCTTAAATGGATTGACACGGAATATGTTCCCTCTGATAGAGGTGCAGGAATTTTCGCTGAGTAATACCCGTCACCGGATTTTAGATCCCCATCAATTCCCTCGTCTTTCAAATCATACGTTATGGAAGTGCTATCTGGTGTGACAACATCAGCACTCATAGCCGCATCCTCGCCCATTATCGATATAGATTGAGCTTCTGTGATGAAAGCCGAAATAGTAACTGCCTCATTTGTCGGTACCACTTCCGGCATTTGGAAGTTCAGGACATATTTATTCGATGCTAAATACCATGACGATACAAGGCCGCTTATTCCCGTCACATCAACGTTCCAATTTCCAGGGATAGGGTCATTAATTATCCATACCACAGCATTAGGGGTTTCTAGTACAGAAGAAGAGGATCTGTCACCTGTGGAAGCTTCGAGTCCATCTGGGTTTTTAAGCCTAAAAGAACCTGTATTATTTTCCCTGAAGAATAAAGCCATCACATATTCGGTACCAGGTAGGACTTCTATATCTGAGATTAGTAGATTGCTAAAAGTCAATTTTTTCTCTCCAGAGGAAATTAGTTTCCCCCGGTTATCAGTCGTTAATAAGTAGTCTGTAAATAATTTTAAACCTCCGATATCTTCTAACCGGAATATGTGCCCCTCAGTAGCAGCTGCGAGATTAGTGGACACTTCCAAATTGGATGTCGGAATCCCTGACAACGCGAAGGTGGATATATGCCAGCCCCTTTCATAAAAAAGATCTGATAAAGGGTCCAACCTATGACCCACATAATCTTCATGGGTTGGATATTCGTTAGTCCCGATGAGATATATACCTGAGCCTGGAGGGGCATTTTCTATATCTAATAGGCCGTAAGATTCCCCAAGTGTCTGATCAACTGCTACGCCCAACGAGGAATTGTCTTCGGAATTTGAAATTATGTCTTGTACTTTTCTTGGGAACTCTACGAAATCACTTCGCCCAGCCCTATAAGGGCCAATATAATTCGCCGGTGAGTCCATTGTCATTAGATAGAAATCATCACCTTGTTTTATTGTCGACATGATTCCAATTAGTGAATCAACCATTTCCATATGGGATTCTTTGGAAACCACAGAATTTGAGTCTATTCCGAGTATGACTACCCGATGGTCCGACTTAACATTTTGATCAGCGTATATTTGTATTACGCTGTTGAAGGAGGCGAACACAAAGGCAATAAGAACGATACAGCTCAAGGCGATCTTACTTTTTGTATTCATAAACCACTTTTGACGTATACGCCTCTGATGGCCTTTTTATAGCCAGCGATTTTTGGATTTGTATAAAAATTATGTTCTAACTTTATAGTAATTTATGTTAGATTGAACCTCTTTCAAGTTCAATCTAATTTAGGAACTATTTTTGCCGAACATGTGCGAATGTTTGGGAGTGGTGCTGGGGTAATAAATATATGTATCGTCGGATGTGTAAATCATTTTCCTTTAGTGTGCATTTAATGTGGCTTCTTTTAGTGATGGGGAATTTATCTTGCGGTGGAGGACGTATGGATATAAATGACGCCTCATTTATGGAAGTGTCTGGTTTGGTTATTGATTTCGAATCCCGGTCCCTCACAGAGATAGACCACCTTACCTTAGAGACTGAGGCGGGACAAAGCTATAAATTAAATGTCGGTAAAAATCTAGGAAAATTCACGCCATCCCATATACGACAACACATGGTCCATGGGGAATTGGTGGAAATATCATATTTTCGACGTGACGGTGAGAATTGGTTAAAAAATATACGGGATTTCACCCTTCCTTGACGATTTTATTTTTGGGGTTTCTTCCATAACGCATATATAAAAATATGGAGCCCGTTATAAGAACTGAAAATACAAATAGGAAGAATATTCCTGCGGCATTACTAGTGGGACTCCCAGCATCCAAAACATACAGTTGAAAACTGATTTTATCTTCAATGTTTGGCTTAGTGGAAATTTTTATTTCCACTTCCCATTCGCCGGGGGTTTCAAAAGTTAAATTTGCATCATATATAGTAGGTGATGAGGGGGAATTTACGGCTCTTGATTGGAAAGCGTCTTCTCCTTGTCGAATTACGACCGTGATAATGGCTTTCTCAATAGCCTCTGTTGTAGATGACGAGGTTGGTTCAATGTGAAAATGAACTGAACCCGATACCGGTTCGTGGGGAATTATACTGACTTTTAATTTATATTCTCCGGCAGTGCCATAGTGGATATTTTTCATATCGCCGTGGGCTTCCAACTGGTTTGTTTGCCCCCATAAGGTAACCAAAATGGCTGCCAATAAATTAAGTAAAATTAATTTGGACAATCAGAACCCGTTCCTTTTTTGTATTTGTAATGGTGGGCCCGGCAGGGATCGAACCTGCGACTAATCGGTTATGAGCCGACCGCTCTAACCACTGAGCTACGGGCCCAAATGTGAGTTGTGCCTACTAATAATCTGTAGCACGAACAAAAATTTGCGTTTTTAATTGTCCTGTAACCGAAGGTCGTAGTCAAGGAAACCCTCTGATATTATAGGTTCAAATTAATCCTATGGAGAATGCCATGGGCCGGTTATTTGGGAAGGTGGCGATAATATCGGATGGTGCTAGAGGGTAAGGCGCAGAAGAGGCGCGCCTCTTTGCTTCCGAAGGGGCAAAAGTAATAATCGATGACATACTTGATTCAGAAGGAATTCAGGTAGAGTCTGAAATTGTTGAGAGAGGCGGGCAGGCTAAATTTGTTCGTCTTGATGTAACGATAGAAAATGATTGGTCAAAAGCTGTTCAGCTGGCCATATCTGAGTATGGCAAACTAGATATATTGGTTAATAATGCCGGCATATTGCTGATGAAAGAGGTTGAAGATACTAGTAGTGAGGAACGGGATTACCTCCATAATATTAATTTTAAAGGAGTCTTTTTGGGTTCTAAAGCGGTGATCTCAGCTATGAGAAAATTGGGTGGGGGATCTATAGTTAATATATCTTCTATCGCGGGTTTGATTGGGTCTAGATTTAGTGCCTATGGTGCTAGTAAGGGGCTTGTTAGAACATTAACGAAATCTATAGCTGTGAATCATGGCCATGAAAATATAAGGTGTAATTCCGTTCACCCTGGAATTATCGACATAGAAATGGTTTCAAAAATTATTGGTAGTAAAGAAGGTCGAGATCTTCAGTTGAATAGGACACTTCTAAATGTCATTGCTAATTCTAGAGACATGGCTTTTGGGGTTTTGTATTTGGCTAGTGATGAATCCAGATATGTCACAGGCTCGGAATTGGTCATAGATGGTAGAATCACTGCCCAATAAAATCCCCCCCCTTAGGAACTCCTATAAGGTTGATATATTTCCAATATGGTTAGTCTTATTCGTTTTGCTGATAGGGTGCAGCACCGGGGCAGACTCCGCCGCCAATGTTATTGCCGAACCGGAGATTTCAAAACTCCAGGTCGCACCTAACAGCAAATCTACTGATGAGGCGAGAGGTTTGTTAGCCTCCAAAACCGTCATTGTCAAACCTAATGCACTACCATCTAAAGAGCCAGAACGGGCTACTCATCCCCCAACGGTTGTTCCTAAAAACGCGTCTACATCTCTCACATCACTTAACGAAAAAAAACTCGCAACCGGGTTTTCAATTGCTGTTAATGAAACCGTCGAAAATAAAGTAACTAAACCCTATGAAGAGGAAGGGTTTTATAGGGATGTCAAAGTACAAATTAGAGGGAAATATCTGCCAAAATTGGTTCAAGGGTATGAGGATTCAGCATTAGGTTGGGCGGCTCCTGAAGTAAAAGGTGTTGGCTTGGATGGGGAAGAAATTTACATTGGCGGTGAGGGGTCAACGACATTAATAATGGTTCTTGCGCACTGGTGCCCTCATTGTCGAAATGAGGTGAGAGAATTAGCGCCATTTTTGAATGAAACTGATTCTCTAAATAGGGTCCGGATGGTTACTCTATTAACTTCCATTAATGATGAAAGGGCCAATTTCCCGCCTCACACATGGCTAGATCTTGAAAAATGGCCTGTTCCTTCAATAGTAGACACCCCCTCTAGCCAAATCGCCACTGCTTACGGTATAAGTTCTTTCCCTTTTTTCATTGTAATAAACGATAAAGGTGAAATAGCACTTAGAATACCTGGAAGGCTTGGAGTTGAAACTCTGAGTAGATTATTAGATGCGATAGGCGATATGGGTGGAGAAAATTGATGGTTATAACCCAAATTGTTCAAAAGGTTGAATGGAGCTAACAAAATGGCGATTTCTAACAAGGTTCGCGGGTTCATGGAAAAGGGTTCTTGGATAAGAAAAATGTTTGAAGAAGGCATTTCTCTTAAACAGCAGTACGGAGAAGAAAATGTTTTTGACCTGTCTCTAGGTAATCCAGTAATGAACCCACCTGAACAATTTTATGAAGAGTTAAAAAAGATATCGAAAAACCCTATAAACGGCATGCACCGGTATATGCCCAATGCTGGATTAACCGAAACTAGAACAGCAGTGGCTAATGGACTTTCTAATGAGACAGGGCTGTCGTTTACTGCAAACGAAATTGTGATGACATGCGGTGCTGGCGGGGCCCTCAACGTAGTTATGAAAACCCTGCTGGATCCTGGCGAAGAATTCGTAATTTTTGCACCTTTCTTCGTTGAGTATAATTTTTATGCTGACAATCATGGTGGTTCTTGCAAAATAGTGCCACCCGATGAGAACTTCCTACCGGATATGGAAGTTTTTCGCAGCTCTATCAACACTAATACAAGAGGTGTATTGATAAATTCGCCAAACAACCCGTCAGGGATCGTTTATGGAGATAAAACTTTGTCGGAAATGTGCGAGATCATTAAAGAAAAGGAAGTTGAATTCGGGACTGAAATATATCTGGTTAGTGATGAACCGTACAGAAAAATTATCTTTGACAATCTCGAATACACACACATATTCAACTACCATAATAGGAGTATAGTCGCTACTTCCCATTCGAAAGATCTTGCTTTGCCAGGTGAAAGAATCGGCTATATCGCAGTCAACCCAGATTGTTCTGATATTGAGGAACTGGTCGATGGATTAGTGTTTTGTAATAGAACCTTGGGTTTTGTTAATGCCCCCGCTCTTATTCAACACCTGATAGCTCATCTACAAGATACAACGATAGATGTGAGAATATATGAAAAGAAAAGAGATTATCTATACAAAGAGCTAACAAATATGGGATATTCATTGATCAAGCCTCAAGGTGCTTTTTATATGTTTCCCAAATCTCCTATAGAGGACGATGTCCAATTTACAGAGGAGCTAAAGGAAAATAGGGTTCTTGTAGTGCCAGGTCGTGGTTTTGGGTTGCCTGGGTACTTCCGAATATCCTACTGCATGGAGGATGCTACTATAGAGGGATCTCTGGAGGGCCTAGAAAAAACAATATCAAAATATCGGTAGCAGAAACCTATTCGGGGAAAATATCTTTTAGTCCGGAGCCGGTAATCGGGACTAGGACCCTTTCATTTTTGTTAATCTGGTTTGCATTTATGAGATTTTCGAGGCCAGCAAATGCCGCCGCAGAAGTGGGTTCGCAAAAGAGGCCCTCATGTTTTGCTAATTTAATCTGCCATTCTACAATTGATGCCTCTTTTACTGAGTTAGCAAGTCCTTTGGATCGACGCAACACACTCTGAACCTCTGATTTTCTAGGAGGAGATCCGACTGCTATTCCCCCTGCCACAGTCGATTTTATTTCGGACTTACTTAAGGTTTTATTTGACGCTATAGGATTTACGTTTTCAGCTTGAATGCAATGCAATTTGGGTAGAGTTTTGATTAGGCGCTTTTCTTTTAGTTCTTCAAGCGCTTTCCAAATCCCTAAATAAAGTGACCCATTTCCTACTGGTACCACAATATTTTCTGGAATTTCCCTGTCGAAATCATTGAATATTTCGTATCCGAATGTTTTTGTACCTTCTATGAAAAATGGACTAAGATTATGCGATGCATAAACGAGTGATTTATTCTCAACGAATTCTTCTGCCGCTTGGGTAGTTTCGTCACGACTGCCATCTACTTCATGTAAAATTGAACCATATACTTTAATTTGATTTAGCTTTGTTTGTGGAGCTGACAAAGGTGCAAATATGTGGGCTTTTATTCCTGCTCTGGTTGCATATGCGGATACGGAAGCTCCAGCATTTCCTGAAGAGTCTTCCACAATTTCGCTGACACCCTTAGATTTCAAAGCAGAGATCATCATTGCGGTGCCTCTATCCTTAAAAGACCCCGTAGGGTTCATAAATTCAAGCTTGGCATAAATTTCAGTTTCAAGCATAGTGGAAATGTTGGGCATGGATACAATCGGGGTGTTCCCTTCACCAAGTGAGAGGTATTCGGAGAGAGAGCATAAAGGAATAGGCATGTCTAACATCCCATCACCTACTTGGCTGCTAGTCTGTTTTTCCGAATTGGCATATTTGACTGATAAGGTTCCAGAACAAGTTCCACACCTAAGTGTTTGGGGATCAGCTTTATGGTTTTTAAAACATTCCGTACATTTAAATTCAAAATGGGGCATATTTGTTTAATTCCAGTCCTCATCAAGATGGGCTTCAATGAATTCCACATCTAACTCAATTCCCAATCCGGGTTTATCCGACATTTTCAATTTGCCGTCCACGATATCTAAAGGCCTGTCTATCAAGGAATTATGGGAATCGAGTTGGGCATGATTAAATTCTAGTTTATAAAAATTAGGCACAGTCATCATTGTATGGGCGCCGGCCATAATGTTAATGGGACCACTGGCATCGTGGGGACTAACGGGTACGTAGAATGATTCGGCCAGGTTGGCTATCTTGTAGAATTCACTGATTCCTCCGGTCCATAAAATGTCAGGCATCAAAAATTCTGCTAGCCTATCTTTTAGAACAGGTATAAAATCCCATCTGGTATATAACCGTTCTCCTACACAAATAGGTACCGATACCGATTCCTTGACATGTTTCAAAGCTTGGTTACTATTGGGTTGAACGGGTTCTTCGTACCATCCGATGTGGAATGGTTCTAATTTTCTAGCCATGGCAATTGCTGTTGGAACATCGAAATTTCCGTGGCAATCTATCAGTATATCTATGTTGTTTCCAACACCTTCTCTGATGGCCGATATCGTTTCTATGGCGAGTGCTGCTCCTTCTGGAGATATAGATCCTTGCATATATTTCCTATGGTGTTGTCTCATCTCAGGCATGAACGGGTCCGTTTTAAGCGCTTTGAACCCTTGTTTTGCTAGCATTTTCGCTTCACTCGCCGCTTTAATAGGATCTCCTGGGGCAACATGAGTATATAGTTCTATTTCTTCCCGAAGAGGACCCCCACCCAATATCTCATATATTGGTTTACCTGCAGCTTTACCCTTTATGTCCCAGAGGGCAATATCTATTCCACTTAACATTGTGGTAACAAAACCGCCAAACCCACCACCACCTGTAAATCGTCTAAACAATTTATGCCAAATTAGTTCCGTATGTTCGGGGTTCTCACCTATTATCGTTTCCCTGAAATCCCTTTCCGCAGTCGAATTTCTGAGAAACTTGATCATGTTACCTACTACGATACTTCCGCCTCCTCCTGAACTAGTAGCTTCCCCAAAACCGGAAATACCCTCATCGGTGTCTACTCTTAAAAATACATAACTTCGCCCGCTTGGGGACCCATCAACGGAAGATCTTTCCGGAACCGTTACCCACACTTTTAAATCTGTTATTTTCATGAATAAAAGCCTCCCATAAGCCACTTAAATATATCCAACAAAAAGGATTCAAAATCTGTGAATTCGACATCTTTCTGTTACCATCTTCAGGATGCAACTTCCGGGACATAACGACACTGAATCTTTAGGACAGGATTCTCAATCAACAAATGTTTTTTATGGTTGGTATCTTGTCGTTGTCGGTGTCTTTTTACTGTCCATTAGCTCACTTGGTGTTTTTAGGGGCATGAGTCCTATGATGCCCGTGCTTCAGAATACATTTGGCTGGACTAGAACACAAATTTCTTTAAGCTCTCTTTTGACCAGAGTGGAAGGGGCCGCGCTAGGACCTGTTGAGGGTTTTTTAATTGACCGGATGGGTGCTCGGAAAATGGTACTAATTGGATTTTCCATTATGGCTGTTGGGTTTACACTTTTTTCTTCTATTCAATCATTATGGCAATTTTATGCTGTTTTTATTCTGATAAACCTTGGCAACGGTATTGGGGGATGGTTGGCAGTCGTTACTATTTTAAATAGTTGGTTCAAAAAGAAACGAACAATAGCGATGGCTGGTGCAATGTCAGGGGTTCTTATTGCCGGTATTTTTGTTCCACCCTACACAATCGCACTGAACCATAGTTTTCGTCTCACCGTGTTTTTCTTCGGGCTGATAATTATTGCGATTGCACTGCCTTGCGTGAAAATCATTAGAAATCATCCGGAAGAATTGGGTCTCCAGCCAGACGGGGAGATTCTAAGCTCACACGAGCCAGACCCGGGTTTGGTGGTTTCAGATAATAAAACTTCTGAAGACAGCGAAGTGGAATTTACAGTAGGACAGGCTTTGAAGACCCAAGTTTTTTGGATTCTCACAGTCGCACATGTGTCTTCTACTATTTCCCTAGCTACCCTGTCGATTCATTTAATGGCCCGATTGCAGGATATTGGTCTAACTTCAACTACCGCCAGTTATATAGAGCTGGCATCTTCTGTGGTCGCCCTTCCTAGTCTTTTTGCAGCTGGATGGCTGGGAGATAAATTATCGAAAAAATACTTGGTGGCATTTTTTTTGTTTTTGCAAGGGATATCCACCATAGTATTGACCATGGCAAATGGTTTACCGATGGCCTTGTTGTTCGCGATATTGTATGGAACAGCCTTTGGAGGACGAATACCTCTAATGACTGCGATAAGGGGCGATTATTTTGGTAGAAAAGCTTTCGCTTCCATAATGGGTTGGTCTATGCTACCGAACGGCGTTCTAATGGCCATCGCTCCAGTTTGGGCTGCATGGATGTTTGATAATTATGGCAGTTATACTGTCCCATTTATTTCCTATGCGATAATAAATTTAGCCGGTGCTTTTGTGATGTTACTAGTTAAAAAACCGAAGCTGTCACTTCCAACTAATTCTTTGAATTCCTAAAGTGTCTTAATGCAGCGAGCCAATTCGAGAGGGCAGGGCAGTGATGCCTCGAGGCGAGACCTAACACGCGGTAGTGTGCCCAGAAACTTGTGGAACATGGCATGGCCTCAAATGGCCGACAGTGCCC
>Ga0315334_10002602_pt1 | contig 11275 bp, 11 predicted proteins | sample M150034915metaG_FD_205555 | JGI IMG/M metagenome (GOLD analysis project Ga0315334, IMG submission 205555) | Ammonia-oxidizing marine archaeal communities from Monterey Bay, California, United States - M1 500m 34915 | ecosystem: Environmental > Aquatic > Marine > Intertidal zone | place: USA... | reverse complement strand
AACACTAATAACGTTATACTTGCCTAATGCTGTTTCAATAACTGCTAAATGATCAGCAGTACAATCAGCCGCAATCTTAACACGATATGAATATTCTTTGTTTAAACTTTCTGTTAGATAGTCTGTAAATTGCATCGTAATGATCTCCTGTTACATGTATTTATCATTCTATCACAAAAAAAGGCAGAATAAAACACATCTGCCTTTTTATGTTTAGTAACTAAATTAGTTATTAACTGTTTAACTTACAACGAGGCCAGTTCCTAAAGTAACTGTTGCGCCACTGAAGTCGTAACTATTAGCAACTTGAGTTCCAACTGCTCTTAATTGAACTTGAGCCGAAGCCGCATCAAATTGACTTCCGTCAACTATTGCATGAACTTTACCTGCCGCCGCAGTAGGGATAATATACATAAGTGGTTGAATTATACCTAATGTTCTTTCAACTGCTTCACCGTATGCATCATCTTCTGCTTGTAGGTCTGCACCTGTGTCAATTAAAACTGCTACAAGGTTTGCTCTTGAAACAAGAGTACCTGTTGCAAATTCTGCTACACCTGCGCCTTCTCCTTTTGATTGTGCCATTTTATTCTCTCCTAATTAAAACGTGGTAATACCACTATAAAACTATTTATCATTTTCGCCCAGAATCCTTAACAAATCGTTGCGGCTAAGTGCTGTTGCAGTAAAGTCTGGGTCTCCACCCTTTTGCTTTATACGATGGTCTAGGTTTGCTTTTTTCAACATTAAGTCAACTTGTTTTAGTTTCCTATGAACTTTACTGTCTTTGGCTTCTAAGGCAATCTTTAACATGTTTGCCGCATTGTTAAACACACTTCCTGCCGCCATATCAGTCATGTTCATACCAAGACTCATTAACTGTTCATAACTGTCAACTGCCTGGGTAGCAATAGTATCCATTTCTTTATCATGGTGCTCCATTCCTCTGACTTCTTGTAAAGCATTGTTGATTTTTTCACTAACACTTATAGCATCTTCTACTGTTTGAATGTTTACAGGCTCTTCATCTTCCTTTTCCTTTTCTGCTTCGATAGCCTCTTCAATTGGAGGTAGATTAAACTCTTCTTCTAGTTTTTTAGTCATACTACTATTTATGTTATTTTTGTAATGATTCTAATATAAATGATTCGTGAAGATTTAGAATTTTCTCAGAGAATGCTTTTTGTTCGTGGGGGAAAAGATGATTAGAATGCCTTGTATCAATATTGAGATCCATATCAGTTGGTAAGTCAATATCTATAATTCGAGTATTATCAGTATTGTCTAAGAACAAACTCGTATCTAGCTCAGACTCTGATGTACGAATATAAAGAATATTGATTCCTCGATTTTTACACACATTTGTTAAAAAATTTAGATATGCATAGCGATCATAATATTTTTTATAAGTAGGTTGATGCAAAAAATAGTTATAGCCTTGAACTGTATGCCCTTTTCCATTGTAATGTACATTAACTATGTCATCTTCAATAAAAAAATCTGGATCATAGTAGTCTTTATCTGCATAATTATAATTATCAGATGTTTTGGTAGCATACATTATTCTAATGTTAACCGTTAAGTAAAAAAATAAGAATTTTACATCGTTGTGATTAATTATATAGTGTATTGCTTTGGCTATAGTAGCATCTAACCCAGCACCCCGCCAGCCGACACAAGTTCCTGGAGTATTAAATTTTTTTATTAATAACTCTACTGCACTCAACCCGGTTTTATACACATCTTTATCGTGTTCTAATCCTAATGGGGTATTGAATTTGCTGAAACTATCGCCGCCGGATAAAATCATAAGAGCTATTTTACTCTTTTTTTAGAGATGCGTTTCTTTGAATTACGTTTTTTATTAGTTTGGAATATTTGGTCTTCGTTTAGTACTTTAAATCTTATACCTTTACGTTTACACCATTCTTGTGCCGCTGTCCATTTTGCGGCATTAAGTGCCACCTGTACTTGGTTCCTACCGTTACGAGCATTTTCCATTGTAGTTTGATTAGCAGGTTTGATTTCTATAAGTTCTACATGAGTTGAACCATTTCTATCAGTATATTGTATCATGAAATCAGGAATGTAATTGTGGTACTTGCCATCTAAAGGACTTCTGTATGGAATTCTAATATTTTCACTTGCCCATTTATGTATGTTTGGGTGAGTATCACACATACGCATAAATGCTAACTCCCAACTGCTTCTATATTTTGGTGATTTAGTGCCGACATACTTAGTGCGGTTTTCCACAAGGTACTCACCACTTGCGAATCTACTTCGGTTCATGGCTGTATGAGGCCGTTAAGTCGTTTGTTCTTGTTATTTTTGATTGCTGTTGTTACACTTATTCTATTGCCGTGTGGGCGAATTGCATTTATAGCAACATAACTGTCTTGTGTAAGTTTTACTGCTACCTCTGGGTCATCAAAATATGATAAAGGGTTAATTCCTTCCTCTTCAGCAACTTGCATTAAAACTGTAGCCATTGTTTTTGCTTTAGGTTTTTTATATCCGCTAACAATAAGTTTTTGTTGAACTTGATCAAATAGTTGACCGTCTAATGACTTGTCGAAAGATATATATCCTGCAAGTAAATCTGATACAGGTTCAGGTAAAGGAAAATCAATTGTACTATTTACTAAGTATGATCTAATTGTTCCTTCTGAGATAGTATATTGTATCTCATTTCCAAATGTTTCATATAAACTTTTACTAGACATTATGGGCCTCCTACATTTCCTGCTGGGTTTGGAGAAGTATTAGAAATCGCGTCTGACTCAGCAATCGAATTTGCGATCGATGAACCTATTGCTGTAGAGGCTCTATGAACTGCTGTACTTATGATAGCATCTTTAACACTTTGTCCTCTAAGAACAGCACTTAAGGCTGAGTCTGCTACATCTCCTATTATATCAGTAAAAATTGTGTCACCAAATTCTCTTTCGCCTGCCATTTGATTTTTATCATAACCGACTGAATATGTTGCATTTGCTTCTGGACCAGATGGAGTGACGTTAGCGGTGTCACTGTCTCCTGTTGCAGGTTCTGCAATAATTGGTTGTTTACTTCTAGCTCTTGGTTCTTCTTCAGATCCTAATATACCTGGTCCGCCATTGGCATTGGGTCCTAATGTTCTAGTTGTTTCTAATATTAGTGGTTTTTCTGCGGGTTCAAATAAATCACCTGTGATTGCTCCTAATTCCTCAAACCTATCAACATCTTCTGCACCTAACTCAAAGTTTAGTTTATTATATACAGTAAATCTTTCATAATCAAACGTCATTGTAAATTCTTGTAGGTCACTAGAAGCATAATCAATGTTGCCAGGTTTGAACTCTGACATCATTGGATTAATAATACTGTATTGCACACCTCTGTTTCCGTGATACAATACATAATCAATACGTTCAAAGAATTGTGCAGACTCGTTTATATTATATCCTGCAATATTAGAATCAAACTTGTTTGTCTCACTGGTCTGTCCAAAAGCAGAAGGTCCAATATTCTCAACTCCTCCTGTTCTTGGCTGTCCAGCAAATATATCTCTGTCCTCTCCTTTTTGTTGATTACGAGGATCCATAAAATTATATGAGAAATATTTCATCAGTGTTGTAAGCCACTCATTACCTATTGTATCAAATACTGTTATATTCACAGGGTTATATGTAACACCTGTGTTTATAATTTTCTTTTTGTTGTATGCGTTTTTTGTTTCTGTTTGAAATACTACAGAAGGCAAATCAGCAGTTCTAACTAAACTACTGATTTGTGTTCTAAATTCGTCTTTTGCGGCGTTTTCGTATAATAGTGCATAAAGGTCTCTGTTAAGAATAAAGTTAACATAGCCTTCAAACTTCTGTCTAGGCGGATTTACACCCGGTGCAAATCTTGCCGCGTTTCTAAAATCCCTTAATAAGAACTTCTTATTTGAACTGCCGCCTAATGCACCTATAAAATCTAAAGCCATTTGCTAACTCCTAGCAGAGCTAGTTTATGCCCTATTTGTACTAGTTGATCCTGCTGTTGGAGCCGGACTTAATGGTGTTGAATCTGTATCATACTGTGTTGCGTTGTCATACTTAATAGTCATGATTATCTGAACAGGGTCTGTTGCAGAATAATCTTGATCACTGTAATCAACGTTAGTTAAAAAACACCCTTCTAGTACCCAATATTCAGTTGCTTCAGTTGATACTCCGTCTAATACTTCAATTGCTGTCTGGAATTTGTAATCTGATCCAGCACTTGGAGTTGTTTGTTGGAAGTGATTGAACTGTCTTTGCAACTGTCTACCGACTGATTTAGAAGTACCATTAGTCATGTCGTCCCTTACTGTTACTGTAATAGCCTCCCAGGTATGTTTACCTTGGACCCATACTCTTGAGTTGTAAGAATCGATAACTATCTCTTCGTGAGTAAGTTTTGGTCTAACTACTGATTGTACGTTTTGGGTAAGAACCATGTTATCACCTGCAACCGCACCACCAAAGCCTTCGAAAAATGTTACTCTAAAGCGATACTTCAGTTTTGGCATCAAAATGCCAGTCCCGGTCTCACTATCACCTGTAGGTACTCCGAACTTATTTAATGTTGGTATAGCCTCTAATGCCATTTTATTTCTCCTACGAAAATTATAATTCTAATAATAACGATAATCGTTTATATGCAAATATTTATCACTTTTCGCCAAAATCAATTATAGTATGTTATTATAATCACAAAAAAAGGCGCCTAATGACGCCTTTTAGTGTTAAGTTTAACTTATGCAGTCGAACCAAGAGTATTTTGTACTCTGATCGGAATGTAAATAAACTCGATTGCTTTGATTGGCTGTATAGCAATATCAATGTGCAATTCGTTCCTATCAATCCTCTCTGCTGTGTTATTTGTAGTGTCACAAACTGTAACAAAGTCAAATAAAGCTCTTTGGGTAATAAGGTTTGCACAGAATCTATCAACTATTGCCTTAGCATCTGCTCTTGTTGAAGCATCATTAGGTTCAAATAAGAATGGCTTAACTAAATCGTCAAGTCTTTCTCTTATGTAAACAACTAAACGTGCAACGTTAATTCTGTCCATTGCACTATCTGTAGAATTTAAAGTTTTTTGTCCAAATATGCTAATTCCTCTACTTGGGAAACTAGCAACTGGGTTAACTTTATTGCTGTACAGACTGTCTCTTTGTCCTTCGTTCAATGAAACTGCTTTAAACTGTCCTGTTGTCCTATCCAAGTAACCTGTAGACGTTGCATTACTTACAACACCTCTTTGGAAACCTGCTGGTGCAAACCATGGGAATGCCACCTGGTCATTGTATGCCATTGTTCTTAATGCAATAGTACTTGAAGGAATACAAATGTTAGTTCCGTCTAAGTTAGTTGACATACCATGTGGATAGTAAATAGCACAGTATTCTGATGCACTTACTAGTCCATCTTCACCGTTTGCTGTAACAACTGCTGAGTTAGTTGCCCATGCCTGCGTAGAAGTTGAATCACTTGTTAATCCTAATGGAGAATCTCCAATAACAAATGCTGTTTCTTTTCTATCAGTATTAAGAGTTAACATTTCATCTAAACATTCTATGTAACCAGGACATGAAATTAGATTGAATCTATTAGTTTCATTCCTAATGTCTTGGTTAGCAGTTATTGATGCCTGTAATGCTGTAACAACTGCACCTCTTTGTGCTTTTCTAAGCATTTTAGGAGCACCACTGGCAAAGTTACCACTGTTGTCTTCCCATCTAGAGTTTGCAGTTACATATTTCTTAACATTGCCGCCGGATAAACGTTTGTTCCAACCTAATACACCTAAAGGATATACTGCTGGATCAGGACAATCGTCATCCATTGCAACGCCAGCACCTTGTGTAATTGCACTTCTCATATCAGCAAATACAATACCGTCTGCTGTTACTTTATCAGTGTTATCTACTAGCACGAATCTTGATCCTGCCGCTAATGCTGAGTTATATTTGTAAATCTTAGGATAATTTTCTAAGTCTGCTGTTGAAACCCATAAGTCACCAGTTACAAGTGCGCCTGCGTCACTTTGTACTGTTGGCTCTGCAGACCTAACGTTTACATCATATGGATATGAATTCCACTTACTGTCTGCACCTTTATAGACAATGTCAATATTAGTGTTATCAAGTAAATTATCATACCATAAAGTACCATCTGCTAGTGTACCTGTTGGTGCACTAGAAGAAGATGTAAAACTTAAGGCTTCCCAATTACTATTTGTTTCTTCTAGACCTAAGTCTGCGGCATTAAATCCTGCAACGTCACCAGCAGTTACATTAATGTCTGTGCCAGCACTATTAACTAGTGTGACTTTACCTGAAACGTTAGAAGCAATAACTTTGTCAGCATGTGTGTTTGCCGCACTGGCGGCACTTAGAGCTGAATTAATCGCTTCAACCATATCATCAACACTTAGGTTGCCGTCTGAATCACTATCAAAGTCATAGAATGTTACGTTAACATATCCACTTGCACCATTAACAAGAAATCTGTCGTTAATGTCAAGTTTAATTGCTTTCGAACCACTAATATGTCCAGTTGCTGTTGTGGCTGTATCCGCAATAGCCGCTGAACTTGAAATTGATAGTGTTTGTGTACCGTTATGTCTCTTTAACTGAACTGTTGCATCTGTGGCACTATACTTGTACCATAGATCGCCTAAACTTGCTGTACCATAATCTGCGTATGCTTCTGCAGAAGTTTCTCTGTAAGAAGCGGCTTGAGTAGTCCATGATGTTGCAGTTGAGCTGTAAAGTTTTAAACCAAGAACTGAACCACTGTTCAATGTGTTAGTTTGTAAATAAACATCACGATTCGCTTCAAGTGCGCCACCACCACTTCTTGTTGTAGGAACGTTTGTGTGCCTAGCAACTTGGAAGTCGCCACTTGATGCTGTGTCCCATCCAGTTGTACCTATCTGATACCAAGCACCTGAAATTTTTTCAAATAACTTGAGGTCAGCCATTGTAGTACCTGTGCTTGTTTGATAAACAACAGCAAAGTTACCGTCTACGCCAATTGAGGCTTTAGGTGCCGGTGCGGCTCCTGTAGTAACTTGGTCTTTGTTTGGTGATAATGTTGATTGAAGCACCCATGCACTTCCACTCCATTCTTTTAGTCCCCAAGTTGTTGCTGAGGTATCTAACCAGTATGAACCGTTTGCTGGGTTTGCTGTTGGAGCCGATGATGAACCAGTTAGTTCTGACAAGTCGATATCAGCTCTAAGGAGGTATGCTCTATTAGCAATTCCTAAAAAACTGTAAGCCGCTTGTAAACCATACTCGTTTAACTCGTCTCCGTGTAAAGGTGTCGCCCCACTTTTTCTAAAGTTAGGGTTTCCGTAATTTGTTAGTAACTCTCGTTGACTATTGACTAGATACACATTTCCAGCATTTGCTTTCGTTGTGTATGCGGCTGTTGATGAACCATCTGGTGCGGTTTTATCTTCGCCTGTTGCAATAATGATAAGAGGTACAGTTCCGGTGCCAGCCGCCGCATAAAAACTTTCGTCTGTTACGGTTATGCTAACGCCCGGTGAGGTTAATGTAGCCATATTGTTCTCCCATTATATATAATTTGTTATGGATACAAGTATTTATCCAAAAGACGGTATTATGCGGTATTATAGAATATTGGGGTACACGGTTTTAGTGGTTTTTGATAAATAGCCTTCACACACTATATAGTGCTGTAGACGGGTTTTTGACGTCAACGTCTGCTCTTATTTCAGCGACTCTAGATATTAAGTGGTCTAATGTGCTTTCATTTTTAATTATATAGTCTACAGGGTGTCCTACCCAATTCCATTCGCTTTCATGTACACTATTATAACGTGTTTGCATAATTTTTTTATTTACTGCATTTGTTTGTGATGTCTTTGCAACATCATACCATTCGGGTAATTCACCTCTTTGTACCCAAATAACAAAGCCATTCATAGATTTTATTAATGATAGTTCGTTTTGAAATCTAAGATCACTTACAACAACACAAGGATTTGTTTGATGTCTCATTCTCAATCTATATTCTAAACTGTTAAGCCAAATATCTTGATGAAAATGATTTCTAAGTACTTCTGTACCCATTAATTGTAATGCTAAACGAGGGGTAAAATTATCAATATTTAATTTTTTAGTCCAGTAAAGGTCTGGTGTTTCTCTGAAGTCTCTGCTTTCAACAGTATCACCTTCTAGAAGAGGCCGTTCCCAACCAAATATAGTTGAGCATAAATCTTTTAGAGGCGCCGCAAAACTGTCTTGTACGCATCCATGATTTTCAACAAACATATCTGCTACTGTGTTTTTGCCTGAACCTATAAATCCTACGAGTCCAATAATATTCATATTTTACCTGTTTGTGTTGTGAAAAATACTTATCATCGCTGTGTTGTCAACAACAAGTAAAAAAGAAACTAACCTATGACAAATCCTAATGGGCTATTTCCTTCTTCCATGTTGTGTACTGCTTGTATAAGTAAATCCAATTCTGCTTGGCCTTCTTGCTTCATTGCTTCACCATTGAGAACAATGTTGCCGCCTGCACCTGGGATACCACCCATGTACTTGCTTCTTGCTTCACCAAGTATTAATTTCGATTGAGCTAGTGAAAAATCTCCTAACCATTTACCTGAGTAAATATCTCCAAGTAATAATGATTCAGGAATAAAATTATATACACCAACTGCTACTTCTTCATCTGTTGAAACGTTTCTTAGGATTTTTAAAACTTTGGTATTTCTATTCCAAAGGAAATTATATTCACTACCAAAAATACGTCCTATAGTTTCTTTGTACTGTGAGAATGCATCAAATGTTACTAAGCCACCTATTTGGCCTGCATTTAATAGATACATGTTATTGAATGCTACATCAAAAGGATCAAAGTTTGAGCCTGTGCCGGAAGAACTACCAACGCCTCTACGATAAAGACGTCTTACTTCCATTACTTCTTGTGGTAAAGTGTATTCTGTTTGACCAATTTGGGTTTGAATAAAGATTACACTTTCTTCTACCGCACCAGAACTGAGTTGTCTATACCTTCTTAACGCAGAATCGATTGCTACGTCGTAATGATCTCTGTCGAGCTCTACATCAACAATGTCGTCTGCTAGTCTGAGTTGCAACTCTCTTACGAGATCTTCTCTACTGCTATATCCTATTTGATTCTCTGGCATAACACTATTTATCAGAATTTAGAGGTGTGCTGTATAAGAGTGGTTAAAACGTTTTTAAGATGATAGTATGTTCATTAAAGCGGCCGTTCATTCTAGTATCAGTAGTTGTAATAGCCTCAAAGTTCTTATTACATGATGTTTTAGCACCTGCTATAAAAGGTTTTAGTTGCTCTTTTGGCTTACGGAGTGTTTTTTGTAGGCTTGATTCTTCACAAAAACCTTGAAGAGTTGTGCCTTTTACATTTAAACCAGCACCTTCTCTTTTAAGACTTCTTGGGTCTTTGTTTAATGCTCTATATACTCCTAGTTTCCTAGTTTTAACATTATATACCCAACATTCGTTAGCATAAACAACATCAGTAGGTATAACACTGGCTAATCCTAAATCAGGTTCATTAATTTTAAACTTTAATTTTTGCACAATCTTCTCTTTAGACCTAGCCTTAGGCTTACGAGCTTTGCGTTTAGTGGCTTTTGTTTGTATAATGGTATCACAAGCAGTATTAATCATTTCGTAGTACTCTACATACGCCTTACGCAGTTTTAGATTAAAATTACTATATGCTTCTTTTATGTCTGGGTCTTTCCATTCTTGAACTTCAAGTGCTTCTAAATGTCCGTCACTAAACTCTTCTTTAATTAACTTTGCATGAGGGACTTTTACTTCTGGCTGATATATCATCATCAGCTCATAAGGTTTGAATTGTTTTAGTGTTTTTTTACCGTCAATTAATTCATCTAAGAAATATTCTAAATCACCACAAAGAGTACCTATTTGAAGTTTCATCCTATCTTGAATACTGATTTTTTTCTTTGGGGGATTCAGTTGTTTTTGGATTATTTTTTCTTTTATTTCTGCCTTCCCTCTTTTAAGCCATTCTTCTTTTTTATTGTCTATGTACTTTGTAAATTTTTTAGGCATGTAACCTAGTTTAGATTCAGTAAACAATATTAAGGCAGTTGACTTAAAAACCCAATCAGGACTTTCTAAAATAATTTCACATTCTTTTTCATCCCAGGGTGCTTTATATTTGATCCATTCTCTTGCCTTGTTAATTTTGGCTTTATCTTTAATTTCTGTGCGGACAAAAGAATTTACTGAACTATAGGCTTTTTCTTTCTCTTCTTCAGTTTTTGCATCAGAAAGAACTTCCCAGTCAGGTTCCGGTGTATAATAAATGTTTTTCTTTTTTCTTTTCGCCATGTAAATAGTTATCCTTCGGTATAAAAAGACATGCTACATATTAACACATCTTTTAACCCTGTCAACAACTATATATAGAATTAACGCAAAAATTATGCGATTATATTGGTAATATTCTTGAATTTGGTGTTTTTGCTATAGATTTCTTTCCAAACAGCAATAGTTTGGTCTAGGCCTTCGCTTAAGGTAATTTTAGGTTCCCAACCTAACTTTTCTGTGATTTTATCATTCGAACTATTAAGCAAAAATATCTCTCCGGGACGAGCAGGCTTCTTATCCCAATGAACTATTCCTCCCCATTCTATCTTAGATGCTATCACTTGCACATAGTCTGAAATCCTGATTGCATTGTTTGGTCCTAAGCAGAAAATTTCTCCTGCACACTTATCTGGATTGCGTATAACTGCCTCCCAAGCATCAAGTAAATCTTCTATGAATATAAAGTTACGATATGGTTTACCATAACCTAAAAATATCTCATCTGGATTATTTAACATTTGCCAAATAACTTGTTCTGTTACAAAAAAGTTATTGTCTTTTCTACCATATGCATTTGTTTGACGTATTGCAGTAAATGGTAACCCTAAACTTCTATTTGCATACTCTAAATATTTTTCACAACCATACTTTGCAACGGCGTAAGGAGCATTTGGATTTGGTTGTGTTTCTTCTGTGAATGCAATAATACTGTCATGTTGTTCTTTACCGTCTTTTATTAAGTCACTAACTGGTTGCCACCCATATACTTCCATTGTACTTGCAAACACAAAGTTTTGTAAGTTTGGTAAGGTTGATGCCGCCTCAATTAAGTTAACAGTACCTACATAGTTCACTTCAGAGAAAACTATTTGCTCATAGAAACTA
>Ga0315334_10002601_pt1 | contig 11277 bp, 8 predicted proteins | sample M150034915metaG_FD_205555 | JGI IMG/M metagenome (GOLD analysis project Ga0315334, IMG submission 205555) | Ammonia-oxidizing marine archaeal communities from Monterey Bay, California, United States - M1 500m 34915 | ecosystem: Environmental > Aquatic > Marine > Intertidal zone | place: USA... | reverse complement strand
ATCGATCTCTCTCAGCGAAAAGTTCGGACGCTTGCCGGAACAGGCCAACCAGTTCATAGGGTTGTTCCTGGACCACCCCTCTCGACAGCAATCGTCTCGCCTTGGGACGTGGAACGAGTCGGCAATCAGCTATTTGTGGCCGGAGCCGGACGCCATCAACTCTGGATTATTGACACATCGGACCAAGGGCGACAAGCGGACTGGATTGACGTTTTTGCGGGTACCGGCGCCGAAGGTATACAAGATGGGCCGCGCCTAACAGCAACGCTTTCACAACCTTCGGGCCTTTCGAGCGATGGTGCCACATTGTGGTTCACCGACCCGGAGGCAAGCGCAATCCGATCTGTAGATCTAACCGATGGCGATGAATTAAGAACTCTGGTGGGTACGGGACTGTTTTCTTGGGGTGATTCGGTTGGCGACGGTGGAGCCACTGAGTTGCAGCACGCCCTTGGCATTGAACTTGTGGGCGACAGCCTTTACGTCGCAGATACCTACAACCATCGAATCAAAGCAATTCGTCTTTCAACGGGTGACTCCGTTTTGGTTGTAGGAAATGGGCTACCGGGCTTGAAAGATGGATATGGTCCAGCAGCACAACTTGCCGAACCCAGTGGCCTGAGTCTTGCCAACGAGGTCCTGTATATCGCTGACACAAACAACCATCGCATCCGCACCCTGAAGGTCGGGACCGGAGAACTTACAACTCTCAGATTCAGCAATTTGGAAGCAGCGTCACTCGTCACGCGCCAGGCGGCAGATGAAGCGGTCATCTTCGCTCAAAAAGTTGTTGCACCTGGAACAGTGACGTTGTCCTTGGAGTTGCTGGTTCCGACAGGATACGAATTTAATGAAGACGGCACATTTGCTCTGGACATCAGCATCAAGAACACGAAAAAATCCCGCGTAGTTGGTCGCAGCTCTTACCGGGCCCAGGGGCCTCAAATGCCCCAAGAATTCAACTTGTTCATCGGAGATGACGACCACCTCAGGATTAGCGCAGAGGTGACAGTCTTCTACTGTCCAGCAAAGGATGCGACGTTTTGTCTCCTCCGCCGCCTGAATCTAGAACTCCCGATCGAAGTCGACCACACGGGCACCGACAAGATTGTGTTGACCCACCAACTGCCTTCCGCAGAAGAAATTGATCGGAGCATGGAGAACGACAGTGGCTAGTCACGCCACCCGATGGATAAAAGCGCGCAGCGTCTTATTTGCTTTTACCATGATGGTTGGATTGGCGACCGTGACGCCGATCCTTGGGTCTTCAAATGCAGCTGCCGAAGAAACATTTGAGACGGTACCACCGGACCCTACGGTCGTAGCGGTCGTCGACGGCCCAGGGGGCATCGGATATTGGGTTGTCGCCGCCGACGGATCAGTCGAAGTCATAGGCACCAGCATTGTTCCGCCTCTCGGTGAACGAGAGCCAATCACCGACCGCGTGCGCACTGCGTACGCCGGTGTTCGCGGAGCATTAGGTATTTGGTTGGAACTCGCCGACGGAACGAAGCTCGCTGTCGGCGACCCTGGACCCAGTATCTTCACCGGACACGATCGCCCGCCCGGGTGGCTATCTGGTCTTGCGGTCAAGCAGCTTATGGCGGGCAGTTGGGTCGATGAAATTGATCGAGGTTGTGTAACCGAGCTCCCACGAGCAGTCCGAATTGGGCAACTCCTCTTACCAACAATGACCGAAAGTCAATTTGGTGCGGCGGTCGAAGAATCACGTGACCATCAAATAGCAGGAATACTGCTTTCGGGTGGCGCCACGCCGTGGATCGGCCGCAGAATCAGCGAATTACAAGATTTCGCCGGACGAATCCCGCTGCTCATGGCGGCGGACGAAGAAGGTGGCCGAGTACAACGCCTCCATCATGTCTTACCGAACCTTCCCAGTGCAGCGCGTCAAGTAAATGAACGCCTGGAATTAGTTGCACAACGCGCTGAACGTCACGCGGTCCAGATGCTTGAGCTGGGATTCGACGTCAACTTTGCTCCCGTTCTAGACGTCGGATCAGGGCCAGGAATCGGGGACCGATCATTTTCTAACGATCCATCCCTCGTCGCCGACTACGGAATGGCGACGATCGAAGGGTTAAGTGACGGCGGCGTACTACCGGTAGTGAAACACTTTCCCGGCCATGGATCAGCAGATTCGGACTCACACCTGGGACGTTCTGTTGGACCGCCATTGGCCCAACTTAACGAAAGCGACCTTGTTCCCTTTAGGGCAGCCATTTCTTCCAAAAAAATTGCAGTCATGGTTGGTCACATCGAAGTACCGGATTTAACGGACGGCCTACCCTCGTCCTTGTCGAAGGCCGCTATCGATGGTCTGCTGCGAAACGATTTAGGATTCGACGGACTGGTCGTGACGGACTCGCTCAACATGCGCTCGGTATCTGACCGTTGGACCGTCGATGAGGCTGTCGTCATGTCGGTGGCGGCCGGCGCCGACCTAATGATTTTAGGAAAACTCGCGGATGTCGGGCTCGCGTTTGACGCCATTGATCGTGCAGTTCACGACGGCCTGATATCGGTCGACCGTGTCAACGACGCAGCCACCCACGTGCTCAGGGCAAAAAACGTTAATGCTTGCACGTTGGTAGGACGGGTTCGCGGAGTCTTGAACACCGTTTATGACTGGTAGCGATCGCTCCAGCGTCACACCTCAGTCGAAGGTGATAACCGATCGAGTAACTGATCCGGCCTTCATGGCTTCGAAACCTTCGTTGATTTCTTCCAAATTGATGCGAGCTGACACCATTTCGTCAAGCATCAATCTGCCATCCAGATACATGTCCACCAGGCGAGGCATATCAGTTCGGAACTGATTCGAACCCATGCTGCACCCCTGGATCTTCTTCTCAAACAGAAAATCAAGACCATGAATCTCAACGTTGGTGCCAATAGGGATCATTCCGATGACAGTGGCCGTGCCACCGTTGCGCAAGCTTTGGAAAGCCTGTTCGGCGGTCTGTTTAAGGCCTACTGCCTCAAATGATTTGTGAACCCCGCCTCCGGTCATCTCGTGAATCGTGGCGACTGCATCGGTGTCGGCAGCGTTTACAGTGTCGGTTGCGCCCATTTGACGGGCTACTTCGAGCTTGTTATCGAGCATGTCCACAGCGATGATTCTGCCAGCGCCCGCAATTCGCGCTGCCTGAACAGCAGCCAGGCCAATACCGCCGGCACCAAATACAGCGACTGTCTCTCCCGGTTCTACTCGAGCGGTTCGAAACACCGCCCCGACGCCGGTCATGACCCCACATCCAATAAGAGAAGCACGGTCGAGAGGCATGTCCTCCCGGATCTTCACAATGGCATGCTCATGCACCAACATCTGTTCTGCGAACGACGAGAGATTGAGAAACTGCCAAGCCGGGGCGCCATCGATCGTTAAGCGAGGAGTTTCGTCGGGACCTCGATTGCACTCTAAGTCTTTGTTGGAGCACAGCGACAAACGGCCCTCAATGCAGTACGAACAGTGACCGCAAAACACCGAAAGGCACGTAATGACATGATCGCCGGGCTGCACGTAACTCACGTCCGACCCGACTGCCTCCACAACCCCAGCGGACTCGTGCCCAAGCACGACCGGCGTCATGTACGGGTAGCTGCCTTCCATAAAGTGAAGGTCACTGTGGCAAAGGCCAGCGGCCGCCGTTTGGATAAGAACCTCGCGTGGCCCCGGTTTATCGATCCCGACTTCGCTTATTTCAAGATCACCTGGAATTTCGTTAAGAACTGCTGCCTTCACACTAAAACCCTTTCGATCCCGAGGCTCATTTCGTTATGTGGCCTCGACCTCACTGAGACAGGAGGCTAGTCCGAGTGCTCTCAATGAGTGAAACCGATGCGCGATCTCGCCCGCCTAGGAGGTGCCGATGGACAACAAGTTATCTACTGGACGATACAACTCTTCCAGATGGCCGATCTCCTGAGGTGAAAGCTCGATGCTGCAAGCTTCGACGAGTTGATGTAGCTGTTCAACACGTGACACTCCCACGACGGGAGAGGTGACTCCTGGCTTAGACAGCAGCCACGCAATCGCTATCTGTGCCGGCTTACAGTCGCGTTGTTGGGCAAGCGATATGACGCGATCAGCAATATCAAAATCCATTTCGCCGCGGTAAAGCGACTCGGTTCGCGAACGGTCTTGACCCTTTGAACGGACTGTGGTCCCACCGTCGAGACTTCCCCGATATGCGCCTGCCAAAATGCCGCGCGCCAGCGGAGACCAGGGCTGTAGAGCAACTCCAGTGCTGACGCAATAAGGATTCATTTCCCTCTCTTCCTCCCTGTAAATGAGGTTGTAGTGGTTCTGCATGCTGACGAATTCGGTCCAACCATTGATGCGAGCGGTCAACTGCAATTCGGCGAATTGCCAAGCAAACATCGAAGAAGCTCCGATATGAAGAGCCTTACCCGCTTTGACGACGTCGTTCAATGCTTCAAGTGTTTCTTGAATAGGTGTGGAGGCTGCCCCTCTGATGCCGTGGGGGTGGCGATGAATAATGAGTTGGTCTACGTATTCAAGTCCTAGGCGCCGAAGCGAGTTGTCGACGCCCTCCATGATGTGCTTTCGAGAAAGTCCTCCTTGGTTGACCCCGCGACCCATAGGCATTGCGACCTTGGTATTAACTACGTACTCCTCGCGTGGCAACAGTTCACGTAAAAGGCGTCCCACCACCTCCTCACAAGCTCCGACCCCGTAAATATCTGCGGTGTCGAAGTAAAAAAGTCCTGATTCGATAGCGGCCTCAAAAATTGGACGGGCGTCGTCGACTCCCAATGTCCAATCGCCCTGGTGACCTCTGCCTGGTTCGCCAAAATTCATCGTGCCGAGGCATAACCGAGGTACCCGCAGCCCTGTTTTTGCCCCGAGGGTGGTGGTGTCAAGCATGGCCAGTCCTTTACTGGAGATCGATGGTCGAGTCAGATCAATCTGAACAGGTGTCGCTGATATGCAGCGGCCACTATTCTACGGCAACTGCGATCTAAGGCCGGAGGCTGATCTGTTGACTGAATCAGTGCTGTATGAAGAACGTGACGGTGTTGCGATCATCACGATCAACCGACCGGAGCGGTTGAATACCCTGACCGTCGACGTTATTCAAGGAGTAGCGGACGGCGTTGAACAAGCCGCTTATACATCTGACGTCGCGGCAATCATCTTGAGAGGAGAGGGAGGCAATATCTCCGCTGGGTATGACCTTCGCGAATTTCTAGACGATTCTGGCTCCGAACAAGGAGAAATTTGGGACCCTGTAGGGGACTACCAATCAATGGCGGCAAATGTGCGCCAGTTCATGAAGATCTGGGAGTGCCCCAAACCGGTCATCGGCGAAATTTCCGGTTGGGCTCTTGGAGGCGCTACCGACCTAATACTTTGCGCCGACCTTCTGTTCATGGCCACCAATGCACAGATTGGTTACGCCCCCAGCCGAATATATGGAACTCCGACCACGATGATGTGGGTGCATCGAATTGGCCTGGAACACGCGAAACAATTTTTACTCACGGGCCGGCCGATCGATGCCGAAACTGCATTCCGTATCGGCTTAGTTTCATATGTCTGCGACCCAGATGAGCTATGCGAGGCCGCAGAATCCGAAGCGCGTCGCTTTACTAACATCCCAGCTAATCAACTTGCTCTCAACAAGCTGTTGATTAACCAGGCCTTTGAGAACATGGGGCTTCGCACGTCGCAGATGCTGGGTACATTTTTTGATGGCATCGCGCGCCACACTCCTGAAGCCCAAGAATGGGCAGCACAAATTAGCGAACGAAGCCTCCGCGACGCCGTTGCCGATCGGGACGGCCCGTGGCAGGATTACGGGCAGAGTCCCGAGAACAAAAAATGAGTTCTCTGCGACGCAGCTTCATTCGGTGGGCAAGGTCACCTGAACAATCGGCGGTAATGGCTCTTCACCGCTTGCGACCGAATCCACAATTTGTTTCCATGTCATGAGCCAAACTTCCCAGAGTGGCCCAATTCGCCATTCATCTATTGGGATTGCGGTCACATTTACGCCAAAACGCCGCCAAGCGTCTGTGCGAACGATGTCAGTTCTCGTTGGGCGACTCCCGTAACGGTCAGGAACTTCAAACTGAAACAGGGGTTCGATGAAGGCATCAACGAGTCGGCCCGCGTTTCTTCTGTTCGGAGTGTTGTTAACTACGCCCGCGTAGTTAACAATCTTTACGCAGCCACTATCAATAACTGCGACGTCCACGTCGTCGGGAAGTTCCGGAAGAAATCGCACACTAACGGCGGGCATCCCCGAAGAGCCCCAAGTCAACGAACGCGTGTCAGTATTCGCCAAGCCCGCTGAAGGCTGGAAACGGCTAAACCAAGCCTCTTCCCAGCTAGGAGCGATTTCGACTCCCCACCGAAGCATCTCATCGACGAACTTTGGCCAGGGAGTGACACCTTCAACGTTTTCTGGATGTAGGCGCTCAATTGCCACCAAAAAGTAGAGACCCAGCCGGCTCGAAAGCGGATCAGGAATGACCGCTTGTTCAGCATGTCGAGGATCGATGAGATCGTCAATCTTTTCCGGTGCCTGTAACGGAAGTTCTCCCGGCTTAGGTAATTGATCAATGCGCCGCGGAGCAGTGTCATACCGGGATTTCGACCGGTTCAAGCAGGCCGCTAACTGACTTACCGGAGTCAGCATGCCATCTTGCAACAACAACGAAGGATCGAGTTGCGCTAGTGCGATCGGTCGGTACGGCTCGACCAGTCTTTTCTCGGTCACCCGCCGCCGCTCGAGACTATCGATGCCTAGAACGACGTCTGCAATCGGATTCGCGACGGTCCTTTCGAGTAGATCAACCATCGTGTTGGTGTTTTTTTCCACGAATACGAGCACTTCGATTCCTGTGCGATCTGTGAAGTCGTCAATTGCCTCCTGGGGTAAGTGAAATTCTTCGTGTGTCAACAGCCGGATGGTGTCCGTGGGCTGTGTAGCGGTGGCGCACCCGAGACCGAAAAAGATGACCACAACGGCCACGCAAATAGTCCTGCCAGAGCGAAGAAATGCCTTATCCATCGCGAGAAGTGACCACTACCAAAAGGATGCCCTGTTGCACTGTGATTATTGGTCTTCCAACCACTTCGTTACTGAGTCCCAGACTGCTGAATGAAGAAATTTCGTCACTCGCAGCCAGATCCCAACGTAACCCGCTTGTGGACACTCGCGTGTCATCGCCTAAAGCAAGGAGAGTCAACCAAGAGCCCGATACAACGTCTAAATCGAATGGCTTGTCCGGTTTCAAAGCCATAGCGCGACTAGCTCCGCAGTGAGTGACTATCCGTTGATCAATATTCTCAGTGTTGGCAATGAGCATTAATCCGACAACTAGATGATCGAGTCTTCCTTCGCCTCCAGTAAGAACGTCGACGCTGGTTGCTCCCGTGGTCCAAGCGAATCTCAACGCGAGAGCCAGATCGCTCACATCTTTGTCCTGGGGGTGACGCTCGATTATCAATCCAGGGTCAGTTAGTCGCGGGTCGTCCGAGGCGAGGGAATCAAAATCCCCGACGACAACGTCTACTGATAATCCCAGAGCCCGAGCGTGCTGGTAACCAATGTCCGCAGCGATTACTAAGGTCGGCAGCGGGTCAGAGGGCAGCGACGGTACCTGAGGGCCCCCGTCGATCACCCAAGTTCGAGTCGGATCTAGAGAAGTAGCGTCGGTTGGTGACGAAGACACAGACCCATGATTGCCTACAAACAGATGCAAATGGCAACGGCTATCGCTTGGCCGACCCTTTCTGAGCCTCAGCGCCCGGTACCTTCGAGGAATGGTGCGCCCTTTCCGACGCCTTCTGCGTCTTCCTGTCCTCGTTGCGATGGCCATTACGTGCGCCGTTTTATTAACGAGCGTTGGCATGGCAATTGCACCGCATAGCAAAGAAGCTTTGTTTGCCGTGGAGCGAGAACGAACTGACGTGGTACTAAATCTTTCTCCTGGAGCTCAGCGAACGGAGGTCTACGGCGCCGACGGCAACGAAATAGGAATCTTGCGGTACGACATCGATCGTGAGCTAGTGAAGATAGATCAAATCCCAGAAGATGTTCTCGCCACGTTATTAGCGGTCGAAGACAACAAATTCTGGTTACACAACGGGGTGGACATTCGCGCTATCAGTCGGGCAATGATTCAAAACGTCACGAGTGGTGGAATCACCCAAGGTGGTTCGACGATCACCCAACAAATTGTGAAATTACGCATCGTCGGGGATGAAAGCTCGTTTAATCGAAAAATTCGTGAAGCTGTGCTTGCTGCACGGCTAGAGGAGGAGTTCACTAAGCAAGAAATACTTGAGTTCTACCTCAACGAAATATATTTCGGAAACGGTGCCTACGGCCTTCAGGCTGCAGCGGAAACCTATTTCGGGAAGGACGTTGAAGAGCTCGACGTCGGTGACGGGGCGTTCCTAGGTGGTCTCATTAGAAGCCCTGGCATATATGACGGCTTCGCCGACACGGAAATTGTCGGTAAACGTCGGAGCATGTCGCTCCAGAGCGCAGAAGACGCCGGCATTATTGATGCTGATGAACGCAAGCGGTTTGAGCAACGTGGGCTCCCTGATCGAAACAGAAGCCCACAACTAACCGACGCCACTCTCCGACGGGATTATTTCCTGGACGAGGTAACCGAAGCGCTACTCGGGCACCCAGCCTTAGGAGAGACGTACCAAGAAAGATTCGCAAAAGTGTACAACGGCGGTCTTCGAGTTTGGACCACGTTCGATGCCAGTCTGCAGCGACATATGGAAGAAGCTGTGCGAGAGGTGCTACCGGAAGGCACGGGCGACTTTGAGGTTGCGATGGCGTCCGTGGATCCGTCGACCGGCGCGGTGCGGGCCTTCATTGGCGGGCCCGAGTTCGCTGAGTTCCAATTCAACCTTGTTACTCAAGGAAGACGACAGCCTGGCTCGTCTTTCAAGACGTACGTTCTCGCGGCAGCGGTCGAAAAAGCTGGGTTATTCCCGTTTGACACAATTAGCGGGCAAGGACCCTGCACGTTTCCTAATCCGCCCAACGTGGACTACGAGGTCCGTAATTTTAACGACAGCGACGGAGTAGTCGGCACCGTTCAATTCGCTGTGCTGAAAAGTTCTAACTGCGCGTTCGTTCGTCTGGGACTCCGAACTGGTCTAGAAAACGTCGTGGAAGTAGCAAATAGGCTCATGGGTCGCGACGCTGAAAACTCGTTCCGTCCATACCTTTCCATGTCGCTAGGGGCGCAAGAAGTCACGCCCCTAGAACAAGCCGTGGCGTATGCCGCTATAGCCAATGGTGGCCTCCGAATGGAGCCCTACTACATAAGTAAGATTGAAGACGCATCGGGATCAGTCCTTTATCACCACGTACCCAGAGGACGCCGAGCGATCAAGGAGACTACCGCTGCATGGGTCAGCGAAGTCCTTGAGCTGAACGTCATTGCTGGGACCGGGCGCCGAGCCCGTCTCGAGAATGGCCACCCTTCTGCAGGAAAAACTGGCACCGCTCAAGATTTCAGCGATGCTTGGTACGTAGGTTTCACTCCCCAGTTGAGTACTTCAGTATGGATGGGACATCCTGAAGAAAAGGTGCCAATGACGGATATTCAGGGGCGGGATGGCACAGGTGGCTGGATTCCTGCACGTATTTGGGGGGCGTACATGACGCGCGTTTTGCAGGGACAAGAAATTTTGTCTTTAGCTCAACCGCCTCCACCTCAACGAAACTCTCAGCTTTTGTACTTGTCGGACGAAATGTGCACAGTCGATATTCAGCTAGATCGAGAAGTAATGCCATTTGACTTGCCGTGTTCGATGGTCGAGGTGGACCTCAACGTCGGCGTCTTCGTTGCGCACCCAGAGGCGAACTGTCGGATGACTGAATTGTCGTCCGCCGGCGTTCACAGAGACGAATACCTAAATTGTGGGCTCGTACCTAGCCGCAACCCAGTGACTACCACTACGGTGCCTTTGGAAGAAAAAGAGGATGGGACTTGATGGCCGCCGTGCGTGCTAGAACCGAAGGACCTTGAGAGTCAAGATTTCACGTCGTCGAGGAGGCAGCATTGAGCGAGCTTGAGGTGTTAGTGGAACTTCAGGAGCTAGACACCCGACTCGCGCAGCTTTCCCATCGCTCTGAGACGCTCCCAGAGCACCGTCAAATAGTGGAGCTTCGAGCCGAAGACGCAAGGCTAGGAGAACAACTCGCCAAGATAACGAGCGAGACGGAGGTCCTTAGGCAAGCCCAAAGGGATCGGGAAGCGGAAGTTCAAGGTCTAGAAGACAAAATCGCGAAATCCACTAGCGCCCTTTACGGAGGCGAAATGACTTCGCCGAAAGAGGCAACTGTCCTCCAGAGTGAAATTGACTCCATTTTGCGCCGCCAAGCAGTTGTAGAAGATCAAATCATTGAGCTAATGGAGCAAATTGAGCCCTTCGCACTCGAGGAAGCTGAAATTGAAGGGAAACGCGCCCTTGGCGGCGAGACGCTTCGTGACCTCGACCAGCTGTTGGCTGCTACTCAAACCGAAATCGAAGGCGAACGACGAGCGGTAAACGAAGAGAGAGCCGAAGTCGAAGAACGCGGTGGAGTTGACTTGGTAGCGCTCTATGACCGGAACCGCGACCGGATGGGCGACCATACAGCCGTAGGTCGGCTTGTTGGGACATCATGCGGAGCCTGCTTCTTGGGGATCTCAGCTGTTGAAATTGATCGGATCCGGAGGTTGCCGAGTAATGAACCTTCGGAATGCCCGGAGTGCGGCGCACTTCTCATTCGGTAACGGTCGCTCTGATGTTGTTGTGGTTTGTGGGCACAGGGCTCGTAGCGATGTGGTTCACCTTCCGAGATCCTGCCATAGATCATCGTCTCGTCATCCTGGGGACCCTGCTGCCTGATTTGATCGACGGATTGTCCGGGAGCCCTTGGGTACTACACACGCTTTCAGCTCCAATTGTGGTGATGGTGATGGTTATGGCTCTCACCATCGGACGTCGTCACCAACGTCGACTGGTTCTCGCCCTCCCGATAGGCATGTTCTGGCATCTGGTGTTCGACGGCGCATGGATGAACGCCCAACTGTTCTGGTGGCCGATTACCGGCCTGTCTTTCGTAGATGCTGAGATACCTGCGAGTGATCGTGGGGTTATCCTGCTTCTCCTATTGGAGTTCTTGGGTTTTGCGGCTATTTGCTGGGCCTGGCGTCGCATGGGCCTGACCAATTCCAGTCGACTTCGGCTGTTCATTAGGACTGGTC
>Ga0315334_10002600_pt1 | contig 11277 bp, 10 predicted proteins | sample M150034915metaG_FD_205555 | JGI IMG/M metagenome (GOLD analysis project Ga0315334, IMG submission 205555) | Ammonia-oxidizing marine archaeal communities from Monterey Bay, California, United States - M1 500m 34915 | ecosystem: Environmental > Aquatic > Marine > Intertidal zone | place: USA... | reverse complement strand
CTCTTATACCTATACCATATAGCTGTTCAAAAATAAATTGGAGTAAGGGAATAACAATCAGGTTGTTGTTGTATATTTTAGAAAAAATAGGCATCATTTCTTTGGGAAGCTCTTTAGTTATAGGAAGAAGCCTAGTGCCTTTTCCTGCAGCAGTTATAACCGATTTAATCATAAAAATCACCTTAACTTTACTATGTCTGTTTTTAAATTTTAACACTCATTACTATCGAATAATATTATACTTGTAATGAGGAAAATTAGAATTGGCTATCCCAATAAACCCAACTGCAATTTGTAACATTCTTACATTAAGATATAATCCTGAAATCAAACCGCTCTTACCAATAAAAACATGGAAGGACTTTCAACCTGATAATGCAGTTATCTCGATTGAACACATAGAAAATACAATTTCAGACTTACTCAAACAAAAAATTGAATCTAATAAAATAAAAAAAATTTCTATTGCACTAAGTGGAGGAATAGATTCTACTTTAATTTTAGTAATGTTAAGAAAACTATTTCCGGATATTGAAATTGAAGCTATAACAGTAAAATTTGCCAAAAGTACTGACGAATCATCTGTGGCCGCAAAAATTGCAGAAAATTCTGAAGCAAATCATCATATAGTTTATCTTGAGAATTATCTAGAAGAATTGCCGAAAGCCATAAGTGTAGTTAACATGCCATTTTGGGATCTACATTGGTATCATGTGGCAAAAAAATCTCAATCACTGTCTAAATATCTAGCATCCGGTGATGGTGGTGATGAACTATTTGGTGGTTATACCTTCAGATACGAGAAATTTCTTTCCCTCACAACACAGAATTCTACTCCTCAGGAAAAAGTTAAGGCATATTTACAATGCCATGAACGTGATAGAGTTCCAGAGCAGGAAGAACTTTTTGACACAAAAGCGAAATTCACATGGGATGCTATCTATAATGTACTATTACCTTATTTTGATAATCCATTATCATCTTTAGAACAGGTTTTTCTGGCTGATTACAATGGAAAACTTCTGTATAATTTTAATCCGGTCAATACACGAATACTAAATCATTTTCAAGTAGAAGGTATCAATCCATTGTTATCAGATAATATCATTTCGTCTGCTACTCATATTTCTGACATGCAAAAATATGATCAGAGTAAAAATTTAGGTAAATTACCCTTGCGAGAATTACTCAAAAAGTACAATGCAATATCGTTTATTCCTGATCAAAAATTAGGTTTTAACGTTGACACAAAAAATCTTTGGAAATCATATGGAAAGTCTATCTGTACAGAATATCTACCAAATTCTTTTATTGCTAATGATGGATGGATTAACAAAAAATGGATAACAAATTACATTAATCGTGATGATTTGGATATACGATATATCAACAAATTTCTAGGGCTGCTAGCATTCGAGATTTGGTATAGATTGTTCGTGACAAGAGATATGAACGAAAATGAAAAATTACAAGCGTGATTTTATGAAAAATTTCATTATTTTTCCATTTCTATTAGCATTTTTTCCATCATGGGTATTGATTTTAAAAAATTATAATGAATTAATTTTTCAAGATATTCTTATTTCGTTAGCTATAGTAACAATATCAATAGCGGTTTGGATAGTAATTACAAAAATAATTAAAAATGGAAACAAAGCGGCACTGATTACAGGTGTAGGTATAGGATTCTTCTTTTACTTTGGTTACATAAAGGATATGTTAGCTGGAATAATGATTTTCGATTTTCCTATTGATAGGACTAGTATTTTAGGGATAATATCAATAATAATTTTCATCACATCAACAATTTACTTTGTAAAATCAAGAAGGAGTTTTGAGTCGGCAATAAAGATCGCTAATGTTATTACAATAACATTAGTTTTAGTAGTGGCTCTACAATTTGTTATACCTGGTGCGTATGCTGAAAAACCTAATGTATATCACCTAATATTAGATGAATATACGGATAATGAAATTTTGCTGAAGAAGTTTAACTATGACAATGGAAAATTTCTTGAGTTTCTAAACAAAAGTGGATTTTACATACCAAATAAATCGTTTTCAACGTTTGGTGTAACAGAGTTAGAATTAAATTCAATATTAAACATGAATTATCCAGTAAAGAGAGCATGGGTATCTGATTCCTATCAAGCTTTGGACAATAACAAAGTCATGTCAGTGTTTTCTGATCAAAATTATTCAATTATTGAAACAAATTCTATGATACGATGGAAGAATTTTTCAGATGTAGATACAAAACTTTGCTATGATACCAACTTCATTAATTCTGAATTCTTAGATCAAATTTTAGGAAAATCAATAATCAGATACTTTCTAGAACAGCATCATAATGACACACGACGTGACACAATAAGATGCACATTTAGTGAATTGAGTGAAATAGCATCGCAAAGCGGTGGACCAAAATATGTCTTTTCACATATTTATGTACCACATCCGCCATTCCTTTTTGGTCCAAACGGTGAAAATATTATACCTAATTATCGTGAGATAGGTGGATTACAGAATTGGGAAAATCCACAAGGATATATCAATCAATTAATTTACGCAACAAATGAAATAACCGTAGTAGTAAAAAACATTGTAAAAAATGATCCTAATGCAATAATTATTTTGCAAGGGGATACAGGTACAGCAACAATGTTTACTTCAGCTCCAACAGAATTCAAAGATGTTTATCAAATACATTCTATTCTTTATGCAATAAGAATTCCAGATGTCGATAACTCGGATACTATGATACCAGTTAACACGTATAGAATTATTTTCAATAATTATTTTAATATGGATTATGAATATTTAGAACAACATAACTATACAAATCAAAACGATGGAGATTGGATAGATATTACAGAAAAATTACATGAATACCGATTTGATTAGGTAAATTATATAATTTTTAATGATATTTTTCTAGTATATCTGAAAATTCTTTGGCAAGAAATTCCCATGAATAATTCATCTTGACATTTTCCTCAGCTTTAACAGTGATTTTTTTGACAAGATCTGGTTTAGAAAGAAGATCATTAATTAAATGCACAATTTGATCACTATCTCCTAAATTAACTAAAAATCCTGTCTCTCCGTCTATTACTATTTCAGGTATTCCACCAATATTAGACGCGATTACAGGTTTTTTCATTAACATGGATTCTATAATACTCTGACCTAATCCTTCTAAACCTGATAATAACAAGTAAACATCTATTGACGAAAAAAATTTTTTTACTTCATTTGGATATTCCAAATTACCCATCCAAACAAAATTCTTAAATTTTTTCAGTTTAGGAATAATTTCATTTCTGTAAATACCATCTCCAGCAAGATAAAATGTTACATTTGGTAACTTTCTCATCACATCTTGTAATGTATTCAACTCTCTTGTCTTACCCCATATGTTAAGTCCTTGAACAAGCCCAATACATGGATGAGTTAATTTTTGATTCTCTACTTGAATCCAATCCGATACATTTCTTCCATCAACAGACAGTACTTTGATTTTATTTTTTGAATATCGCATTTGAACTTCTTTTTTTAAATATTCAGAAATAGGTAAAATCATAGAAGATTCTTTAAAAATTCTATCTGCTAATTTTTGATTTTTTAAAACTGGAAAAAATTTTAATGGTGATTTGTAAATTGTTTTCTTTGCCCATTCCAATTCTTCCCAATAATTACCTCTAAGCAAAAGAAACAAAGGAATTTTTCTATCAAGAAAAATTTTTCCTAATCTTGAGATGTGGTCTAATAGCACTATATTTGGCTCAAAAGCATTTAATAGGATTTTTAATTTTTTATTTGTGGTAATTTTCTTTTTTAAATTTAGACTTAAAGATTTTTCAAGAAAATCCAAATCTATTATAACTTTACTTTCTATTCCAATTTTTTCTAGTTCGTATGAAAAGTGTTTTAAATGAACCAGTCTTGATTTACTTCCAACAATTAAGATTTTCAGATTCGGTTTCAACTTGATTCCTTGTAAATTTTTTCTATAATTTCTGCACCAATTTTTGCAGAATTACCTATATTGTATATTATCTCTGAACGTATTTTTCTAATTTGTTCGCTCATTAAATTTTCATTTTCTAAATTCTTAATAATTTCCGGAATTTTTTCTAAATTATTTGTTGAGACTACATGACCAATTTTTTCTCTAATTGAAATTTCTATTGGCTCCATTGTTATATCCCCTGAATCTGGATTTAAAATCTTCTTTGGGGTATCAATGAATAGCACTGGACGTTCAAATGTAAATGCATATTCTAATGAAATTCCTGACCAATCTGAAATCAAGCATTTTGAATTATGAAATTTGTCAGATGGTATAATACCTTTTTCGAGTATGAAGTTAGAATGATTTCCGAAATTCTCTATTATGGAGTTGATTAATTTTTTAGAATCTTTGAATATTCTATAATGTGGCCTTAACATCACTGTAAAACCTGCTTTTAATAAAATTTCAATGAGTTCTTTACCACATATCTGCAGAAGATTTTTTTCTCCATATGTTGGTGTGATTAGTATTAAATTTTTATCTTCTGTGTATGTATTTTGGAATTTTTGTTTTTCCTGTAATAACATATCTAGTCGACCAAAACCATATTTGATTAATTTTTTCTCCTTTAATCCATATCTTTCTTCAGTCGCTCTAATTTCTTTTTCATGATGTTTTCCTACACAAAAAATTGTATCATAATTATCTAATGCCCCTTTTCTTAGATACGAGTGAGTACTAAACATTGAATGAAAAATGTAAACGTAATGAACTGGATATACTTTTGATCTTTTAATATGAAATGTTTGTAAATCAGGCATGTCCATTATCAAAATTTTTGCCTTTAATGTTAAGAAAAATTTTGTCCGTGTAGTTCCATCTCCGATGTAGAATGTGATAATATTTTTATTTTTTGAAGAAAGTATGGGATCGTTTTTTATTGATGTTACATAGCAAATCTGTAAATTCTTTTCTTCTGTTAACTCAGAAATTAATAATTTAAAATGGTTAATTGATGCACGATTTTCTGCATAAAATACTATTGAACGCTCTTTTTCTGATAATTTTTCAATTTTTTTTAATTCCTTCCATTCCTCTCCAAATCCAAAATTAATCTTCATAATTTTAAAACTAGAAGATTATGATTTATTGATTTCTCATCACTTAACTTAATTCCTTGTAATTTTCTGTTTGATTTTAAACCAATACAATTTTATGGTCATTCCTGCTCCTGCAATTGCACCTATTATCATTGCTATGACTGCACTAGCACTACCAGGATCAATATAACCTGCATTGCTGTTCAATGAAAATTGCACTAACCAAAAAATAATATTAAAAAATTCCATCTTAACTAGAAAAAATATGATAAGATATATAATTTCTACCCATCATCATCTATCAATTGTGTCAAAATTTACGATCTTAGGATAGTACGTTTTATAGGTTAATCTGAAAGGTGAAATTAAAGGTGAAATATTGCCAAAATTAAGTATTATTCATCCATTTCTGTTTGCAATTTTTCCAATCATACTGCTTTACTCTCAAAACATTCATCTTCTTCCAATAGAGGAAATTATAATCCCAATTTTATTGGTTGTAGGATTAAGTACGATTTCTTGGATTATTCTAAATTATTTTTTAAAGAATACATTAAAAGCTGGATTAATTGTTAGTTTATTTCTAGTCACATTCTTTTCATACGGTCATGTCTACAATATTTTAAATGAAATATCTTTTCTTGGTTTTGATATAGGCCGTCACATGTTTGTACTGGTTCCTTTTTTTGTAGTATTAATTTTAGGAATAATTTACTTACTAAAAACTAAAAGAAGATTAAACAATCTATCCAGCGTTGTGAATGTTATATCCATAACAGCAGTATTGGTTATTACCACGAGCGTTGTTATTGATATTTCCAACGAAAATTATTTTGGAAGTCAAAAATTAGGTATGGATGAAAAATTTTTGGGCGTTGGAGCTTCAAAGCAGCCATTTTTAGAAATATTTTCTCCATCAAATGAGAATGAGTATACAACTTCTAACGTTTCTACTATCCAGTCTGATATGCCTGACATCTATTATATTATTCTGGATGAGTACGGTAGCGATCATGCACTAAAGAAATTTTTTGATTATGATAATTCGCAATTCCTATCATACTTGAAAGAGAAGGGATTTTTAGTTGTCTCACCTAGCTATACAAATTATCCTACAACAGTTCAATCGCTTGCTTCATCTTTGAATATGGAGTACATTAATTATTTATCTGAGGAAGCTGGCATTGATTCCAAAAATTATCATTTGCTTAATGACGTCCTTAGCAGAAATAAAGTAATGGATATTTTACGGACAAATCAATATACTGTTATCAATATGGGCGCCTTGTGGGGACCTAATAACGAATTTCAAAATGCAAATGCAAATTTATGTGAATTTAAAGAATTTAACCGAGATTCACTAATGCGAGAGTTACAACATATTACTATGCTTGGTTATCTTCAAGAAAAGATAGTGGAACAAGGAAGAAGGGATCGTGTTTTATGTGTGTTTGATGAGTTACCAATACTAGATCAAAAATTTTCTAGTCCAAAATTCATTTTTGCTCATATCATGTTACCACACGGACCTTATATTTTCGGACCAAACGGAGAAAATGTAAATCCTGGTATCTCATTAGATGGTAACCCGTGGGATCCTAAAAAGGCACATATAGATCAGCTAAAATTTGCTAATAAAAACATCCGAATTTTAGTTGAGACTCTACTTTCACAAGATAATAATTCTATAATAATAATTCAGGGTGATACAGGCTCAGCATTTAGTGGGGCTTGGGATAATCCGTCTGAAGACTTAATCATTGAACGCATGTCAAATCTTAATGCAATATATTTCCCTAATGGTAATTATGAGGAATTTTCAGAATATATTACTCCTGTAAATTCGTTTAGAATAATTTTTAATGAGTTCTTTGATGCTGATTATACGCTTTTAGAGGATAACATGTACTGGAGCACTAACAACAAGCCATATGCTCATGAAGATGTATCCGATATTTTACTAAAGGATAATGAAATTTAGAAAATGAATAAAACAATTCTAATATCTATTCTAATTGCACTTACGTTTTCTTTTTTACTTTTTTATGCATTCCATGAATTTTTTCCTCCCAAAAAATCATCAGATATCAAAGATCATCCATTCTTCACAGAAAATGAAAACCCCAATTTAAAAAAAATTCTATTATTGGGTGGAAGTGGATCAGCTCAACTCGATGCAACTGTAATTAATCAGTCGTTGAAAAAGGATTATGAAAATCACGTTTTTTACAATTTGGCATACAATGCTGATACTCCTAAACAAAGATACAAATCTCTCAATGAGACAATTATGCTGAAACCTCAACTTGTTTTGTATGGTATAACTTACTTTGATCTCAATGGATTTTATTGGTTAAATACAGAAAAAAATACTCAGCCATTTCCTACTATAGAACTCAACCCAACAGCGCTTCTTTCTCGCAATGATCCATTTTTAGAAATTAATCCAAAGGAAACGACTTTAAATTTTATTCGTGAATCATTTAGTGATACTGGCTTTTTTCCAGCAAAGGCAGATAGATTTCAATTAGAAAATGCCCCATTTTCTTTCTTTGATGAATATCAAACAATAATTGCTAGTGATAATGACTTGAAAAAAGTTAATTCAGAATCTGTAGGGATACATGTAAATCAAAATAAATCTATAACAAAAGAACAAATAACACATTTTAAACAAATTATTGAATCGCTACAAAATAATGACATTAAGGTAATTATTTTTGTTTTACCACAACAAAGACATTTCTTAGATTTAGTTCCGGAGTATGACAAAGAGATTTTTTTTGCTAGTTTAGAAGAAATAAAAAACGAATTTAATGTTAAAATTTATGACTTGTCTGATGATTATGCTGATCTGAATATATGGATGGATCATAATCATGTAGCATACAACAAAGAATCTATGATATTTAGTGATGATATTTACAAAATTATAAGTAAGGAAATGGGTTAGAGTTGCTGTTTAATACTATAGATTTTTTAGTTTTTTTTGCGTTTGTTATTACTATATCAGTAATTATAAAAAATAGAAATTTTAGTTATATCTTTTTGGTAGCTGTAAGCTACTTCTTTTTTTATTTTTCAAATAATTTTCTAATCTCGTTACTTGTTTTTTCAACAGTATTAGATTTCTATATTGCAAAAGCAATTTGGTCCACCGATAACAAATCTAAAAAAAAGAAATTACTTATAATCAGCATAATAGGCAATTTAGGCTTATTAGGATTCTTCAAATATGCTGATTTTGGAATATCACAGTTTAATGACTTGTTCAAATTAATTGGGTTAAATGAAGTTCCCTTACTTGAAATTGCACTTCCAGTTGGAATTTCATTTTATACATTTCAGACATTAGGTTACACAATTGATGTTTATCGTGGGCAATTGTCCCCAGCCAAGTCATTTAAGGAGTTTGCATTATTCGTTGCGTTTTTTCCTCAATTAGTTGCTGGTCCTATACTTAGAGCATCTAATTTTCTACCTCAGATCCGAGAAAAATTTTCTCAGTTTGATGCTAAAAATTACCTTCAACAAATCTTAATCCAAAGAACTAATCTCAAGATTGGGCTTACCCTTATGTCATTTGGATTTTTTAAAAAAATGTTCTTTGCAGATAATATTGCGCCATTTGTTGATGTAATCTTTTTGAATCCAGTTGGGTTAGATTCATTTTCAATAATACTTGGTACTATCGGGTTTGGAATACAACTTTACTGTGATTTTTCTGGTTACTCGGATATTGCAATTGGCGCGGCATTGATTCTAGGATTCAAGGTTCCGCAAAATTTCAATTTCCCATTTTTTGCAACCTCACCGGCCGAATTTTGGAGACGATGGCACATCAGCCTATCAACCTGGGTTAGAGATTATGTTTTCTTGCCAATGGTCGTAAGTAATAAAAAATCAAGGTTGAGAATATTTTCTAGCTTATTTACTACCCTATTTCTTATAGGAATTTGGCATGGAGCAGGTTGGAATTTTGTAATTTTTGGTATCATACATGGATTGTATGTTGGTATTGAGGCATCCATTAGGAGTATATTTCCATCATTACGGAATAATTCATTCTTAAAATCAAAACTTGGAAAAATTATTTCGATATTAATTACACAGTATTTGATATTTTTATCATTTCTCGCATTTAGAGTCCATGATCTTGAACATCTATCGTATTCTATACAAAAACTCATTTTCATTGATTTAGATGTCAATGAAATTTCCGGTTTTATTTTAGAACATAAACTCCCCTTGTTTTTGATGATGTTATTTTTGATTATTCATTACATCTCATTCAGAAATCCAAGCATGCTAAACAAAATTTCTAATTTGAAGCCAACTTATTGGATAATTTTTCTAACTATCATCTTTACATCCATAATTTTCTTCTACGATGCTAATCCTAGGGATTTCATATATTTTAGATTCTAATTTATTTTTCGTATTGTGTAACTCTCTTTTCATCATCACTAAACATTACTCCAACAGTTCTTAATAATGAAATATTATTTTGGCTACAAAAATCAATTAATTTTTTTATATAATTCTGAAATTTATCTTTGTTTTCGTTATTACGGATGATTGACGAGAATAGATCATCATGATCCAGCATAACGATTTTCTCTTCATTTTCTAATTCTTTACATATCTCGTCAATATTGTTTATTGCTTGAGGGCTCTCAATTTTTGGTATAATATTCACTCTTTTAGGCAACTTTTCCAAAAATGGTTTTAAATCATCCTTAGATTCAACATTTGAAATTGCAAAATAACGAATATTCTCGTTTTCGTTAATGATTGGCAGTAAACCATCTAATGAATATTTGTTATCTGGTGGCTTTATTCTACCTATGGGAAGGTCTATCAAAAACTTCTTTTTTTGATTTTTTTGCAATTTATTTTCTAATTCTTGTAGACTATTACACCATGCAAGATTAATGCGAAATACCGCATCATCAGGTAATTGGATGTCATACGACTCAATATTCTGTGAAATCAAAAACATAACATCATTCTATCACAGAATTTTATAAGTCATACTGCAAAAATCTATTTTAGATTTTAAATTGCTTTAAAATTTCTATGATATTTTCTTCAGATACAATTTTTGGATTATTATCTAAATGTTTTCTGTCCGAAAAAATTATTTTTGAAGCAGTCATCAAATCTTGTTTTAAGTAAATTTTTTCAAATTCTAGTTTTTCAGTTATTCTTTCAAATCGTTTTGTAAATATTGATCCATTAAATCGATGAGCCACTAATGTTGTAAACGCTAAAGCATGACCATGATTATATCCTTCATTTGAAAACACATATGATAATGCATGACCTAATGTTGTTGAACAGTTTCCAAATCCTAATCCAGTAACTAATGAACCCATGGGTAAATTTTCATATTTTTCGGTTAATATTGCATCTTCCAATATGTCAAATGCAGCATTACACAAAAATTTTGTGTACTCATTTCCATTTTTACTATCATATCCTTCCGTACATTGTGCACATGCATCAATAGCTGAATTTTTTATTACTTCGATTGGTGAATTTTTAATAAAATGTGGATCGACAATTGCAGTATCAGCAAACATTTCATCATCATGAAAGCTTGTTTTTTTACCTTTAACCGTTAAAACTGCAATTCTTGTCACTTCACTTCCACTCCCGAATGTAGTTGGAATTAGAATTTTTTTCTTTCCTAGTTTATGTCCCACAAACTTTGCAACATCTAACGAGCTTCCACCTCCAAGTCCTATTATACACTCAATATTTGCATTTTTAAAATTCGAAATAATTTTTTTTGCTGTATCTAATGATGGATTAGGTTCAACATCATGAAAGCATTTTTGTTTTTCTAGATTTGTATAGTTTAACCATCCCCTCGAACTGGCCCCTTTTGAGGTAATCACTAATGATTTTTCTGGAAATCTAAAATCTTTTGCAGCCCCAAGTCCAAATTTTATATTATTTGGTTGTTTTATAATCTTCATACATTATAATCGATGGGATGTTTTTTATAACTTACAATTATATTTTTTTTCATGAATCAATCAGATAATTTAGTAAATTTATTAGAAAAAAAGGAAATTGTCAAAGTCTGTGGCGCTTATGATGCAATGTCTGCAAAATTAGTTGAAACACATGGTTTTGATGCAATTTGGGCTGGGA
>Ga0315334_10002596_pt1 | contig 11300 bp, 11 predicted proteins | sample M150034915metaG_FD_205555 | JGI IMG/M metagenome (GOLD analysis project Ga0315334, IMG submission 205555) | Ammonia-oxidizing marine archaeal communities from Monterey Bay, California, United States - M1 500m 34915 | ecosystem: Environmental > Aquatic > Marine > Intertidal zone | place: USA... | reverse complement strand
GCCGTGATGAGGAAACTCGTCCCAATCCCCGAGGGCCAAGACGGATACGACTGGGCTTCGGACGAATGGGGTAGCAAGTGGGGCGACTGCCACACGCGCGTGCGCGACGACTACGACCCCACCATGCCCCCCGACAACTTGCTGGTCTTGGATTACGACACGGCTTGGGGACCATGCGACAAAGGCTGGCGTAATGTCAGCAAGTTGTTCCCGAACCTGACCTTCGTTACGCAATACAACGAGCCGGGTATGGGCTTCTGCGGAGCCTTTGGCAACAGGGCTGGCGAAGTAATCCACGATGTTGGATACGACCAGCACAGCGACGAGTATCCCGAATGGCCGGGAAGCGACGACGACGACAAGGTTTACACCGATTGGTGTGAGAAGGTTGACGACCTGATCGACCTGTGTGTCGGACAAGTATCAGAAGCCATGATGACAACGGGCGCGGCCCGGTACATGCGATGAGTAAGAAGAAGAAGCCAACCCAAAAAAAGGTTTGGCAGTCGTTACAGCGATCTCCTGAATGGTTCGTGCGCGAGCAGAGACAGCGGATGCGGAAGCAAATCAAAGAGAAGTTTCCTGAGATCACCGACAAGGTGCTTGACTCACAGGAATCTGATGAGACATGGGGTAACGACCGTTACACCGTTTCCGTTCATTTCCTAGATGGCAAGCGTGACGGGTTCGTGGAGATTGGGATTCACAACCACAACCGGACACCCCATGTTGGGTGGCGTCACATGCAACAAATAAAGAACGAGGTTATGGGCGCAGATCGTGAAGCCGTCCAAATCTTTCCATCAGAAGATCGCCTAGTCGATACTGCTAACGAGTTCTGGCTGTACGTCTACCCGACAGGCAAAGCACCGATGCGACGCGGCAAGAAGTTGGGCATGAACATCGGACGCAACGTGATGTACGACACGATGCCGAGTATAGGACGATCCCGTCAAACAGCCGAAATGGAAACAGCCGACTGAATCAGTCGGAGGACGGTTCAGGATTCAACTGGTCTTTTGCCATTTGAGCCATCCGAAGCATCCGTTCGTCGGATGGCAGGAGGCTCTCATCTCTAGCCCTTCTCATAATCTTGCGATATTCTGGAGTCGGTAGAGATTTCAGAGGCTCATACCCGTGTAGCGATGCCAGCCACATGGTTATGCCGTTGGAACCGTGGACCGTTTCATCCCGTGGTCGGTTTGCCTTGAAGAATTCTTCCGTGTCGGGAGTGCGCTTCGGCCAATCTTCTTGAAGCATCCGATCTTCGCTGGACAGTTTGTTCCAATCAAATTTTGGCAATTCCTTGGGCTTGTTCATACGTTCTCGTCCGGCCTGTTCTGGCTAAAAATCTTTACTGCCCTGTCACTTCCAACAACAAGAACTTCCGCTTCTCCCAAACAACCAGACCCCAATATAGAAAGACCCGCAATATCTTCAATCGGAATTTTGGCTTCTATCACAAAACCGTCTATACCCCCTCCGGCGAAATTCTTCGCTATCGACGGATCGAAAGCCCACGACGATCGCGGAGAAGCGTTCTCATTCATAACAGTAGTCCCTCGTATGTCGCCCATGCCTCGGAACTGACCACCGCTGCCAATGCCACGATACAAAGTAATCGTACCATCCGCCGAGGCGATCTCTTTGAGAAATAACTGAGCAGCAGCAGTATCGGCGCTGAGAACGCTTTGATTATATTCACCGAAAAAATCATCAACGATCAAAGCACCTACGGCTGTTTGTATGTTGCCATCTAGTCTGCCAAAACCGGTGCTGGGCACCAAGCCACCTTGCGCTCGGCGGTCGAATTCCAGATCAGCGACCGCCTGCGCCGAGGCCAGCAACTCCTTCAACGCTTTGATTCGATCTTCGGCAGGGATTTCTACGACGCCCCGACGTTTTAGTTCTTCCTCAATCCCCAATAATTCCAGTTCCGCCGGAAGACGTTGAGAAAATACTGATTCATTCTTGCCTTGGGAAACCAACTCGCGAAGTTTGTCTCGGTCCCTCAACAAACCAACGTCAGTCACTTCATCAAAATCAAAATAACCCTCTGCGGAAGAAGGCAGACCTCCTACTTCATCTGCGGAAACAAACCCCGACTCTGCCCAACGCGGTGAAGGTTCCACAAGAACGGCTTCTCCACGGGTTGCTCCGCCCAACCGCGAATCCGCAGAAGATTTAGGCAGGATGTCATCCCCTTTCAACGCCAATAAAACATCCCATGCTTCCTGTTCGTCAGACCCTATTTGTGGTGTCTCACGCTTTGCCAATTCCAGATACTCTTCTGCGAGATGTCGGCGCTCAAACCACTCGTCTGGAATGATGGGATCAAACGGGGCAACGCCAAGTTCCTGTCGTATTTCTTTCATCCTCGCAGTAACCTCTGGACGTTTGCCGGTGCTGTCTACCTCATCTAACAGTTCAATCAACGGCTTGCCCTCAGCAAAAGCGACAGCATCAGGGTCCAAGTTGGCAATCGCTTCAAGACCGGGAGTCGCTCCTATGGCGTTGATCGGATCGCGTTCAACCGGATGCACGGACATGGCCGTCAGTTTGTTACCGGCAGTTGTTCCAAGCATCCCTGTTGGTACATTTTCCACATCGAAGCCCGTCAATGTCTGCGAAATTTCGACATCCGACATGACTCTCTCCCCCGTCAAGAGTTCTATTATGTCATCTGTCATCGTCCCATGAAGTCTGGCTAACGCTTTCAAGCCGTTTTCATCGTTCAACACACTTGCGTCTATATCCCCTCTTCGGATTCTCGCCACTATGCTGTCCGCTATTTGTTGGACGGCCCGACGATCCCTTTCACTCTCTATGAAATAGAACGCCCGACTCAGCATTTCATCTTGATCCATGCCCGCCGCCCGAGCCGCTGCCACCTGCGTAGCCAACGAAGTCGGATGCTGGTTACCAGAAGAAACCGCCCACCTGTCGTGGACTTGTTCTATAACCGCTGTGGCTAACGCCCTACGGTCAATCTCACCGGGAGCGCCGAGAACCGCAGCCACCCGCGGACCAAATATCTCTTTGTCTAATCCTCCGCTCCGAAGTCCCATGATTATGTCGTGGAGTTGATCCAAATCTTCGCCACCCATTTCCGCGGCGACGGAAATCGCACCCCTCTCCTTGATCTCACCCGTGGTCAACCCCGTTGGTATTTCAGGTAGTACCCTGCCGTTATAAATCTTATCTCGCTCTGCGTCTGACATCCTCACGCCGGTCAATTTCTCAACAGACAGAATGTATAGATTGTCCGTTCCCCTTTTTCCCGCGGCTTCTTCAGCCGTTTGCTCAAAGATGCCACGCGCTAGGAGTCGATTTCTGACGATTTCAAGCACCGCCGGAGCGTCCTCGGAGATGAGCGCCACATCCTCCCCGTCTTCGTCAACGTATCTGAGTTTGGTTAGCGGATCGGACTGAGCATCGCGATCTATTGGTCGGTTGAAACCTTCGGCTATCGCCAGAAGTTGCCGGTCTAACAACTTCAGTTCATCATCCGTAAAGTCGTCTATTCCTGACACCGCTAAAGAGTCAGGAAGTGGAACAAGTTCAACATCGCCAGCGAACATGGCTTCATGTTCTTCAAGATCAAACGGGATCGCTGCTGTTTCTTCTGTTCCGTGTAACTTCTTGCGTCTGACTCTTGCCAACTTCTCAGCCACAAGATCAGATTCAGATGGCCCAGCGTCGCGGCCAGCAAACACATCATCAAGATTGCCTTGGGAAACATCTATCTCAGCCTGTTTAGCGATAGCGGCATCTTCCAACTCATACCGCCCGTCAGGATCGGTAGCCGGATCGTTGATGCGATTACGGATTATTTGGAGTTCCCCCTCTAATACCTCCATGTGGCCCCGTATTTCATCAGCGAGAACTTGACGCGAATCTGGAGCATCCACTTCTGCGTCCAATACCCCAGCGTTGACCTCATCAAACTGTTCCAATGCTGAAGCCACATACCCTTCAACGAAAGTCGTGGTTTCGGAGTAGTCCATAAACCCGACAGGGTTTGGGTCATACCGGGGCGCTCCCCTTTCGTCAAGTTTCGGATTCATCCGACCGGCAAGATGTGTTGACCCGACAACAGGATTACCGTCAGCGTCAACCGCTTCATAGGTATCGCTACCGCTTTCTTTTACGTCCAACACCGTATCGGCCATGACAACCGCCGACCTATTGAGAACTATCAACCTGTTATCAGCAAGGTCAGCGCCACGGGCAGCGCGGGTTTCGTCAGACATGATCGCGTCATAACCCAAAAGCATGGCTGCTGCCGTTGTTACATGATCAGACTCACCATCCATACTTCTCGTCATTATCAAATCCAACGACCGAATAGCAGCGCGAGCCTGTGCTGCTCGTTCTTCGTCATACATCGGGTGATCTTCCGTCAACAGCGCCGTCTTTGACAACTCAACCCGCAAACCCATTAGCGGATTGTCTTTCACTTCACTCATAATCCCGATCTGTGGTTCTCCGATCATGTCATCGGTAACCTGATACTCGTCAGTTATCCTGTCTATCTCTTTCAACGAAACAGTCTTCGCCGTGGGGTTCAGCCCCCCACGGATAACCGTGCCGGGTCTGCCATCCTCGGTTTCGGCAGCGCCCGACGCATACCTAGCAGCAGGGAACGCTCCGCTATCGCCTAATTCAATAGCGAAATAGAAACCCGCACCGTCTACACCATTCCCCAAAAGCAACTCGCCATTCAGGTGTTGATCTTGAACATCGGCCTCACCGCCGCGGACTACTTCCAAAAAGCCACCGGACAAAAGCATCTCGTCCAATTCATCAGCGGTAACCAATAGAGGCTGTCCATCAAAACCTCTTTGCTCATACAGGCTGTTGACCAACCGATAACCGGCATCGGCGTTCTCCAACGCCATCGGATCTGCCAATCTTTCTTCAAGCCCCGCGATCCCACTCGTTAGTTCCTCCCCGTCCCTGCCCATTTGAGTTGTCGGAATCCCAGTCAATACGGCAATAGCAGCATCCGTCGATCCGTCCTCCAAAGCACGAGAAAACGGGGGAGTAAGAGATGTGATGTCCGTCGCCGTAACACGCGTTTGATCCGCACGATCAACCAACAACTCAAGACCTCTGGGATTATCAGGATCAGGAGTCTCCTGCAACCTGATTTCACGGGGAGTCAAACTCGTCGTTCCCTTAGGCTGTGACGTTCCCAGCACGGGTTCTGGACGCGCTTCGGACACCCGCACCTGATAACCGGGCTGCCCCTCAATCCTGCGGGCTTCCTGTGTAGCCGTCACTTCACGCATCGCCCTAGCGTTTGCCAAGTGATTCTCACGGCGTCGTTCCCTAATAATCTCCTCAACATCCGCCACCGCGGCCATCGTTTCCGTGACATGAGCAGTCGCTTCGCTCCCGTCGAATTCCGCTCGCGAACTATCTTCAAACGGATCAGTAGTATCACCAACGGTTATGGTTCTTTCAACTTGCTTTTGCAAATCCGAATATTTCTTCTTGTCCTCAAACAACTCCTCCAACTCAGCCTTGACCTCATCGGACAAGTCGGGATCATCTCGGAAGTCTGTATCCCAAGAGAACTCGTCGGCCCCCGCTGGCGTCAACTCAACGATACGATCGTTCGTCTCAACCCACAACGACCTCAACTCTGTCACCAGTTGCGTTCGACCCGTATCCTCGCTGTAATCCAAATCGGCTTCAACCACATCAGTAATATCAGTAGGCGACGCTCTCCCCATAGAACGAGTATCAATCACTTCCCGTCGGGGACCACCACCCACCCGGTTCGGAGGCGGTGGAGCATCACCACCACCACCCATATCAGCAGCCACAGCCTTCTTGGGCTTTATGCCAAACGCAGTCGTGAACTTGGTGGCATCCGCTAGGGCTTCGTGGATCGTCAAACCGACCACTTCTACCGTCATAATCAGGTCACCCTCGTTGTCAAGCACCCCGTCCGCAGCATCCATTCCCAGAATGGCAGCCCAACGGTGATGACCGTCGATCACATAGCCATCACTACTGACAAAGATTTTTCCCTTCAGGGGAGTCCACAGTTTGTCTGCCATTTCAAGAGTTACTTCTTTCCCGAAATCTGGATTCTCCTTGCCTTTCCGGGCATCATCAAAAGTAAGATATTCGCGGTTATCTATGAGTAGCGGACTGCTCGGATCTTTTGCGTTGGCTTCCGCAGCCTCCGTCGCCCGACGTTTGAAAAGACCAGCAGCCGTCATCCCCGCTACTTTTTCACCAACCAGTTCTTTCTGGCTGGCCTTCAACCGGGATGACTGTACGTCTTTGTCGTGAGTTTCGACTCCGTCTGCTAGCAGGTGTGCTTTCCACGCTTCGCCCGCTTTAGCCGAGGTCGGTATCTTTATTTTTTTACCAGCGGCATCGTAATGAACTTCTCTACCGTCCTCCATTTCGACTCTAACGCTTCTTGCTAATGCTGCTTCTACATCTGCACGAATCGTTTCATAAGCAGGCATCCCAAGTACGGCCTCGCCACCCAACTGTGGCATATCCTCACGAAGATTATCCAACTTGGAATGTTTGAACTGGTCAGCGCAGAAGATGTTTGACCCTTTGACGCTGACATAACACAAGTTGTAGTCGGGGGCATCTATCCCCAACTTGCTCGCTTCCATAACCATCTCTGCGAGTTCTTCCACCAGCGTGTGGACTTCGTTGTCGTTCGCCAGTTCGACAAAGTGGCCCGCTTCGATCAAGTCCAAAGCCTCATCCAAGTCTTTGGCAAAGATTGGCTTACCAAAAGTACCGTCTTCAGCGATCTCAAGCGCCTCTATTCGCTTTTCTCTGCCTTCTTGTACCCGTTCTCTTCGCTTCTTTTTCTGAGCAGCGATAGTGCGATCCGTCAGGGGCTTTGACATATCGCCAACTGTGCGAAGCCCACGGTCCTTCAGAGTTTCAAGACCACCAAGTTCATCCTCTTCAACATCAATCTTGCCAGCCCATCTCGGCGTATAGGCATGTTCCTTGCCGTCAGCATCGACATAGCGCAAACCATCAACAGCAACATCGGATCTCATCCCGGCTTGAATAAGATTGCCAAACCTGTCAACCAGTTGCAACCCGCCCGGACGTTCCCAAGCGGTGTCCTCTTGGATGATCATGTCTTTATCCGCGTCGGGCGGAGAAATTTTATATGGTTCTATTCGCAACGTCCAACGTGCCATAAGACTTACTCCAACGCTTTCAGCCGCTCAACCGCTCTCCGCACTTATCGCAAAACGATGCCCAAGGATAGTTGCGTAGGGACTCCGCCGGATGTAAACAATCAGCCAAAGTAGCGTGAACTGTTTTCCCAACTGTGTCGCGAATCAAATCAGACATGGATACGCCGATAACTTCAGCAGCGCGTTTCCATTCGTCTCGTTCATCTTCGGAAATCCGAACAAGAATTTGAGCAGTCTTGGTTTCTTCTTCACTCATCGTCTGATCCCTCCAAGGCATCGTCTTCGCTCGGTAATAGTTCAGCATCAACTGTTCCCTCTGTGTCTTCCACTTCGGAAAGAACTTTCTCAACCACTTCGGCTTCTAGCACCCCGGCCTTTCTCATCAACTCCAAGAGTTTCAACGATTCGTCCCGGTAATCGACCACTCCCACGCTCGCTAGTTGCTCTCCCGCCAAGGAATGACGGATGTCAGCAGTACCGCCTACGTTCAAATCGACTCGTTGAACATCCATACCCAACAACTTGGAGCGACGGTCCATGATCCCCAAGACAGTTTGGATTGCCTTCATGTCAGGCTCAACGACTATTTCCTCATCTCCGATAGTTTCTCTACGGAACTGAGTCAACGGCCAAACGGAGGACTGAAGGTTGTCTAGGCGCTCCAACTCTAAACGAAGCACCTCCGGATACGCCACCGCAGCATCCCGATTCAATCTTTCCAGAATACGACTAACACCCTTAGACACCGCTGAAACAGTAACCTCATAACGTTTCGCTATCTCAGCATGAGAAGCGCCCGCTTGCCTCATACGGAACATCTTCAAATCCCGTTCAGCAATGAATTCTCTAGTTAGATTCTTAGTCGCCATCGTCCTCGTTCTTCCATTCCACCGGCTGTTCCTTATAATACCGCAGCATGTCAGCCATAAACTCTGCAATAGTTGGTTTCGTGGGAACGACCCCTCTAGCCTTTTGTTCTCTAGCCAACTGCCTCGGCGTCAATCCAGCCCAAACCCCGTGCATATCGGCTGCCGGAAAACTCAACGCATAATCAAGACACTCTGCCTTTACCGTACAAGCGCGGCAAATCCTGCGAGCCTCTGAAATGTAAGTGATGTCCTTATGCTTCTTTGGAAACATAAGATGACTCTTACCTTTACAATTCCCTAATTTTGTCCAATGGACATTCTCCTCAATGCCACTATCTGTTCCATCCATCTACGCCTTTTCATACGCAGTATTCCTTGTCCCGGTACAAGGCCCACCCGTCACGAATCGTAACCATTTCCATATTGAACTTTCCATCGCCTTCCTCGTACTGAACTACAGCCAAACCCTGCTGCCAGTTTTCGTATCGTGTCAAGGGCCGACCGTCTAAATCCTTACCACCCTTCGTGGATGGCACCGCTCCGTCGATCCGGGCCAAGCAACCCGGCGACGCAGCCGTAACAGTTCGGGGACCGTCGTAATCTTCACGGGTCATTTCAGCCCATTCTCGTCTGTGTATATGACCATATATAACAGAAATCTTCTCGCGTTTCAAGTATGCCATAGCCGTACTACCGCCACTACGAACCAGATCACCATGAATAACCTTCAGGTGTTCATTGACCCATACTGTTGAAGCAGGCCAACCAGATAAATATTCAATATCAAAATCATCTAAACGACAAAGATTAGGAACACTCAACACCGGCCAACTATCAGGTTTGTTTCCCTGCCGTATCCCAAACGCCGCCATAGCATTGTCCAACATAAAATTAGTAAGTCGTTCTTCGTGGTTTCCAGCCAGCCATTTGATTTCCGCATTCGAAGCCGCATCACGAATCTGAGCGCAGATTTCTGTAGTCCTATCCAACGCTGCTTGCGTGGTCTGTTGAAAGGCTGGGGACAGCCGATACTTGCCCAGTTCAGGCAGATCCAAGTTATCCCCGACCAACACCACCAAATCTGGTTTGGCATCCTTCAAGATGGCTATGGCTATGGATATGGCATCCTCGTCGTGGGTTGGCTCTAAATCCCCATCCCTATTGCGAAAGAACCCGATCTGCATGTCCGGCAGGACTACACAAGTTTTGAGCGCCGTTTTCTTCTTGGTGGCAGAACTCTTGGGAAGTTTGATTGCGGGTCCGGGCTGGACGACCGGCCACTCCGGTCCCGTTTCCCACGACGGAGAAATCTGAATACCGACAAGATCGTGAACATGCGGCTCACCTTCCGAATCCTTTGTGAGACTTTGATAGACCGAAATCTTCTTGATTTCGCCTATCTCATCTACGTCAATGTTCTGACGGTCCAGCAGTTCAGCCAACTTCCCAAGCGAGGACCGGCTCGGTTGTTGTAACTTTTTCAGGTCTTCCTTCAGATCCTTCTTAGCCATTACCGCCTCCTAAGAGTTCTGAACAATGTGGATCGCAACGACACACCCGTCGCTTGTAGATGCTCATACTTTCCCGACCGATCTTGTAACCGTGGCCTTTCAACTCCTGCTGAAGACTTAGGATCGGCACATCGGGATTCATAAAGAGGTCCGACAGCATTGTGGATAACTCGGGATCATCGTCCTTCACCGCCCGTAAGAACCTTTCCGCTGGGCACGTTGACTCAGCACAATCCGGCGACAGCGCCTTCAACTTTTCCCGAAGTTCTCGCATACAAAACCCTCTCCGTTGCTGCTGTCGGAACGCGTGCTGCTGTTGTCGCTATAATAATCCATGACCACGACTCTCTCAGGGACCAATCGCAATGTCCGACTTCAAGGGCTATGGACCGGAACACGAACACTTCCTCAAGAAACGGATTGCCGACGCCATAGCCGGAGCGGATACTTTAGAACTCGCCGTGGAATATGTCATGGATATTCTCAACACGGAGCGCCTTGTATCGTATAGCAACCGGGATCGTATCGCTTTACAGACACGCGCAGGCAGGGCATTTGTTGTTGTTGTAGAACATCCTCATGCTACGCATCGTGAAATAGCATCCAGACTGGGGATTCAAGAAAGCGGCGCATACAAACTAATAACAAAACTTCTAGCAGATGGCATGATAGAACGACAAAAGCGAAAGAACGGGTACACTTACACGCCTTGCTATGACAGCGTATGGAAGCATCCCGATGTGTGGAGATTCGCCCTTGCGATACTCAGGATGTCGAAAGAACAGCCAGATCCCTCTAGTGATATACAGTAATTTGCTACATTGAAGTCCGAATAGCACCCAAAGAAGCGGAAAACATCATGGAAGAAGAGCCAGAGTCAACGGAGGGAGAAGCAACATCGGCCCCCGGAGATGATTTGTCGTTGGAAGCAACCGAAATGTTATTACAAGAACTGGCTGAAACCATGCTAGACGCCGAAGTCACAGATGTTTTCACCCTACATTACGAGCAAATTACCTACGCCGGAGGCGTGAACGATCACCGATCAGGCTATGGACCCCACTCAGTCCAATGCTCCAGCCTGAAGATGGCAATGAGGGAGGCTGTCCAAATGGTGAAATCCCCCAGCATCAACCCAAGATCAATCAGAGTCACCTCTCAAAAAGTGATCACAACATCGCCAGTTGAACATCCACTGAAAATAATCGACTAATCGCGGCTACTCAGCCAACTGGCAAAAGCCGTATCCTCTGCGGGTATCCACCACATCTGGCACGCATCCAAATCGTAAGCATCACCCAACAGGGTCCACGCTATTTCGATCTCCGGCTTGACCTCAACAGCGCCAACGTTGCCCTCTAAGCCGAACGTATCCACGAAATACTCCACCACACAGGGAACCTCACGCACGGCGCAAGGCCCATTCCGTTTATCGTGGGGACACTTGATGAGTCTTACTTCGACCTCATTCTTGTTGAGATACAGCCCCACGATGTGTCCATCGGAATACCACGATGCTTCATAATCGGAGATTGCTGGCATTACTTCTTCGCTGGCCTATCCTCCTCAGGTACCACTACGGGGGGAGGACGCAGCGTATCCACCTCTTCCTGTAACTGAGCGAGCGCCATCTTCAACATCACGTTCTCTGTCGTCAGCGCGCCGATCTGATTACTAAGATTGTTGATCACTTCTTCTGGGTTAATATCCATGTTTACCTT
>Ga0315334_10002594_pt1 | contig 11304 bp, 9 predicted proteins | sample M150034915metaG_FD_205555 | JGI IMG/M metagenome (GOLD analysis project Ga0315334, IMG submission 205555) | Ammonia-oxidizing marine archaeal communities from Monterey Bay, California, United States - M1 500m 34915 | ecosystem: Environmental > Aquatic > Marine > Intertidal zone | place: USA... | reverse complement strand
TATGCATGGTGGCGTCTCCCACGTTGATTCTTTCGACCCCAAGCCCATGCTGACGCGATTCCATGGAACGGAACTGCCCTTCAAAGGTCTCGATCATCTGGATGTTGCACTGAAGGACAAGGCCGGAAATGGTCGGTTGCTCGACACGACCTGGAAGTTTCAGCAACACGGAGAGAGTGGATTGTGGATCAGCGACCTGTGGCCTCATCTAGCAAAGCACGCGGACGAGCTTTGTTTTATCAAGTCGATGCACACCCGAGGAACTTCCCACGGGCAGGCTGTTGGCATGGTTCACACGGGTAACGACAATCTGTTGCGTCCGTCGGTAGGAGCCTGGGTGAGCTACGGGCTTGGCACCGAAAATCGCAATCTCCCCGCTTTTGTCAGCGTGACCCCGCCAGCTGGTCATGGAGGTGCCCGCAACTATGGTTCATCCTTCCTGCCGGCTCACCATCAGGCAACGACCCTCGGCCATTCCGGCAGCAAAACCGCTGACGCGACTATCGAATATTTGCAGAATACCGACTCGCAGTCGGCGGATCAGCAGCGTCAGTTGGAGATGCTCAACCGAATCAACAAAAAGCATTTTTCGCGAACACGCGATTCCCAAGTTGATGGTGTGATCCGTAGCTACGAGATGGCTGCTCGAATGCAGGGGATTGCCCCTGATTTGATTGATATTTCCAATGAATCAAAATCGACCCGGGCACTCTATGGGATGGATCGAAAAGAGACCACCGATTTTGGACATCGCTGCCTTCTTGCCCGTCGCTTCTGCGAAGCGGGAGTGCGTTACATTCAGGTCAGCACTCCCTATATCTGGGATCAGCACGGTGGGCTGGTGAAAGGACACACCAAGAATGCGCTCGCCGTCGATAAACCGATTTCCGGACTACTCGACGATCTCAAGCAGCGAGGTCTGCTCGAAGACACTCTCATTGTGTGGGGGACTGAATTCGGCCGCACGCCTGTCGTCCAGGGGAAAGATGGTCGCGACCACAATCCGGCCGGATTCACCGTCTGGCTCAGTGGAGCGGGAGTGAAGTCTGGCCACAGTCATGGCTCTACTGACGAGTTTGGCTACTTTGCCCAAGACAACAAAGTCCACATGCATGATCTCCATGCAACGATTTTGCATATCTTGGGGATCAACCATGAAAAACTCACCTATCGCTATGCGGGCCGCGATTTCCGCCTAACTGATGTCTACGGAGAAGTCGTCAAAGAAATTCTAAGCTAGCGATGCCACTACGCCGGACAGGAATCATTCGCCACTTCGTTCTGGTAACGGCCATCGGTCAGAAAGCGATTGCCGAGAACGAGGCCGCCGGGAAACCAAATGTGCTCATTCATCAATTCAAATGCGTTGCTGAATCGGCTGTAGAAAACTACCCTAACCAGAAAATGTGTTTCCACGACAAGGTACGAAGATGCTTCAGCCAAATGTTTCGAAAATTCTTAGCTTGAGTTTCTTGTTGATTCTCGTAGGCTCACTCTGGCAACCGTTGTCATGTCAGGCCGCTAATGGATACAAACGGCCAAACGTTGTGGTGATATTGACGGACGACCAGGGTTGGGGTGACTTGAGCCTGCATGGTAACCCGAATCTTTCGACTCCGAATATTGATGCGATGGCTCGGGAGGGTGCTGAGATAGATCGTTTCTATGTGTGTGCCGTTTGTTCACCCACGCGGGCAGAATTCCTGACGGGCCGCTACCACAATCGTGCAGGTGTCTACAGCACATCAACGGGTGGCGAGCGGTTCAACGCGGACGAGCAGACCATCGCCGAGGTGTTCCGTGAGGGTGGTTATGCGACCGCATGTTACGGAAAATGGCACAGCGGAATGCAGTACCCCTACCACCCAAACGCACGTGGTTTTGACGACTATTATGGGTTTTGCAGTGGTCATTGGGGAAACTATTACTCACCGCTGCTGGAGCACAATGGGCGTCTTGTGAAGGGTGACGGATTCATCATTGATGACTTGACCAATCATTCGATAAAATTCATTGATGAACATCGTGACCAGCCATTTTTTGTCTACCTGGCGCTCAACACTCCTCACTCACCCATGCAGGTACCGGATCAGTACTGGCAGGATTTTGCCGAGAAAGAGATTGTCCCTGATCCCGAACCAGCCAATGCGAAAAAAGAGAACCTGACTCACACACGGGCTGCGCTGGCAATGTGTGAAAACATTGACGCAAATGTAGGTCGATTGATCAAGCATCTCGATGAGACTGGGCTGGGTGAGGACACGATTGTCATTTACTTTTCCGACAATGGGCCCAATGGATCGCGTTTCAATGCGGGAATGCGAGGCAGAAAGGGTTCGACGAACGAGGGTGGTTTGAGGTCGCCATGTCTGGTGCGATACCCCCGGCGAGTCAAGCCTGGGACTCAGGTGAATCGCATCGCGGGTGCAATCGATCTGCTACCGACGTTGGCAGATTTTGCAGGCATTGAATTTAAATCGCCCAAACCGCTGGACGGAAAATCGATCACGCCATTGTTACTCGGAACGTCCGACGATTGGCAGTCCCGTTTGATGTTCAGTGCATGGAACAAAAAAGCGACCGTCCGAAACGATCGTTTTCGTTTGCAGTTGAGCGGAGGTCTGTACGACATCATCAATGATCCGCGTGAAAAGAGTGACTTGACTGCCCGGAAACCAGAGGTGGCTGCAAAACTCAGGAAAGAGTTGGATAGCTGGTTGGAAGAAACTGAGCTCAAGTCAAGTCGTGATCCCGCGTCGAGACCCATCACATTGGCCCATCCTGATTCAGAGTTCACGCAGTTACCCGCCAGAGATGCAAAGCCTCACGGGGGGATTCGACGCAGTAATCGCTTTCCGAACTGCACCTACATGACGAATTGGACAGGGCCGGAAGATTCGATAACCTGGGACGTTGAGGTTCTTGGCGGAGGGGATTTTGAGGTGCAGATGTATTATGCCTGCAAGCAGGATGCGGTGGGGTCTAAAGTTCAGTTGTCACTGGGTGATCAAAAAGTTGAAAAATTGATTGAAGTTGCGAACGATGGACCCCTGATTGGAGCCGAAGAAGATCGCTTTCGACGTGTGGAGGGTTACGTTCGGAATTGGCGACCGATGACCCTTGGAATCATACAACTTCGTCCGGGCAAGTCGACATTGACGCTTCGAGCAAGCGAGTTTTCGGGGAGCGAGGTAGCCGATATGCGGTTGTTGATGTTCAGACGCATCGACCCACTTGAAAAATGAATTTTTGAATCGACCGAGACTGAGTCCGGAAGTCAACGAAACGTGGCTCTGAACGGTAATTTACGACGGCTTTTCCGACTGGGTGAATCGTGTTTGCTGATGGCAATCCAAGGATTGGTCGGAAAAACTGTGCTGACCGGCAGGAGTGTGACGATCTAACCCAACTGTTGTCAGGAAGAGCGAAGCTGTGATGAGTTGGTCCCGGTTTCTTGAGTATGGTGATTCCAATCACTTTCATGCACTTTTCATGCTGACTGACTAGTTCGTTCCGCGACAGATGAGATGCATGTGGCCCCCTCTCTGAAGATCTTCTGTGCCGAAGGTGAAGAAACTGCTGTCCTTCGTGTAGGGCGGCGTCTGGACAAGTACCGACTGTTGAGACGTTTGGGAGAGGGTGGCTTTGCTACGGTCTTTGCGGCCCACGATCTGATCGAAGATCGCAAAGTTGCACTCAAAATTCCCAATGAGCGATACATCACAAATTCTCAGTCATTGGAGGATATGCAGCGGGAGGTCCGGATCATGGCTCGACTGGATCATCCCTGTATCCTGCCACTCAAGGATGCCCGCTTCATCGACGGGCATTTTGTGATTGTTTTTCCACTCGGAGAGGAAACCCTCGCTGACCGATTGAGCCGCCGCCTATCGCGGGCAATAGCGATTAACTACGTCGTTCAAATGACTACCGCGGTTGCGTACGCTCACGAGAACAAGGTTCTGCATCGGGATATCAAACCTGAAAATTTGGTGCTGTTTCCCGATCAGTCCATCCAGTTGACGGATTTTGGTTTGGCGAGGATTGAGAGTCGCGGCCACGATATCTCGGCTTCAGGGACACTGGGTTACATGGCACCCGAACAGGCGATGGGCCATCCCTCCTATCGAAGCGATGTTTTTTCCCTTGGTTTGGTGATTTACCGAACCTTGGCTGGAGAGGTACCGGAGTATCCGTTCGAATCTCTGCCCGCTTTCAATAAGCTCCGCCGCGGTCTTTCCCATGACCTGGTATCGCTGATCCGAAAAGCGATTGATCCAACTCCCAACAAGCGTTTTCGTGATGCGGTAGCGATGAGAAACGCAATGGAGAAGATTCGGTTTCCACTCAGCGATCGATCGGTCAGCCTGAAATCTGAGTTGTCACCCAATACCCTTGCTGTTCGCCGAGTCGCCTGAGGGTGTAAAGCGTGAAACAACTTCGCGGGCGACGTGATCCGCCTGCTGGATCACTGGGGCAATTCCAACGCCGTGCAACGCGTTGCTTAGGTAAGATAGCCCCGGCACCCCATCGATGTCTTCATCGATGATCCGGACCCGGTCACCGTGGCCGACATGGTACTGGGGCATCGCCTGTTTCCAATGCACAACACGTGTGACCAACGGGTCGCCTGTCAGACCGATGAGATCACTCAATTCGTCACGAGCGATTTGGATGAGTTCTTCATCGGATTGCTGCAGCAGTTCGGATTGCATGGCACCGCCGATAAAGACTCGTATCAGAACATGATCTTCCGGAGCTCGACCGTTGAATTTCTGGCTCGCAAAACTGCAGGCCAGGATTCGACGTTGCTCTGAGAGTGGCACCACGAAACCGAATGTCTCGACTGGACGCTGTATGTCTTTGGCTGGCACAGCCAGAACCACGATGGCAGTCGATGCTGATTCGATCAGACGAAGTTCAGAAGCAGCTCTAGACGCAACGTCGTTTAAGAGTTGCGAGGCTGCATGAGGTGGCACTGCAACGACCACATGATCGAACTTGTGATCCGTTCCCGCTTCAGAAACAACCCACTGTTCCCCGTGCGGTCGGATGGAATCAACTGGGCAAGTCAGCTTGATTGATCCGCTGGGCAATGTTTCAGCAAGCCCCTGTATCAAGTCGATCATCCCGCCTTTGAATGCGCGGAACTGGCCGTACCTTGCGCCGGTGCTGTTGCGTTCGACGGAATCCTCGCCCTTGCGTCGCCGGATAGCAGTCGCTTTGGCTAGTGATCCGTACTTGCTTTCCATGGATGCGACGGCACGCATGGTCGTCTGCATGCTCAGTTTGGTGACATCAGCAGTGTAAATTCCCGCTGATAGCGGTGCCACGATTCGATCCAGAACCTCGACACCCATTCTCCGGCGAACGAATGCGGCAATCGATTCGTCTTCTCCATCCTTGGCTGGTTTGACCCAGCGTTCGAGTAAAAACCGCAGCTTTCCGCGGAGGCTAAGCAGCGGCGTGGTCAGCATGGGCCACAACTGGGTTGCCCGCATCACCACGAAACCATCAGGGATCGGAACCAAATTCCCGTTCCGAACGATGCGGGCTCCTCGACCCGTCAATTGGGGTTCGATCAGCTGATCTTCCAACCCCAGTTCACGACAGAAATCCAATGCCGCCGATGGTTTGGTGGAAAACATGTCCGCACCATGGTCGATCAAAAAGGGGCCGACCTGCTCGCTGTGAATGACCCCTCCCGCACGGTCGCCGCGCTCGAACAGGACCAACTGAATGGAGGCATCCAATCGGTGCAGTTTGGCGGCGGTAGCCAAGCCGGAAAGGCCACCGCCAATGATGGCCACGCGGCGGGGCGTTGTATCGCTCAAACGATTTAGATTCCGTGATTATTTGGAGGCTATGGAGCGAGGCAGAAGACATCGGACCGATTCACTGAATCGTTGAAAACGCCTGCTTTGGCGAGCTAACGATCCGGATCCTTCCCTTCTGCACAATTGACAAATGTATGCCGTGGGGAATCTGTTATCTGCGAACGAGTTGACGTTGCATTCGGTATCGAGTCAACGTCGTCCTAACGAAGCTCGCCAAGGCTTGCTCCTCCCGATCCCGGTCCTCCGGGTCCCGGTCTTGCTCCTCCCGATCCCGGTCCTCCGGGTCCCGGTCTTGCTCCTCCCGATCCCGGTCCTCCCGGTCCAGGTCTTCCGGGGCCACTGCCGCCATATTCGCCCCCCATTTCATCGCCCATTTCGTCGCCCATTTCGTCACCCATTTCGTCATCCATATCTTCGTACCCGTAACCGCCGCGGCTACCGTTTCCACGGCCAGCGGTTTGGTTGGAGGCCAAGGTGGGGGTTTTTCCGAGTGCCGTTGCCAACGTGATCATGGCTGTCTGAATGGTTGGCGAGAACAAGCCATTCATCGCTAGATGGAACTGGTCAGAGGTTTGCGCATTCGCCATGGGATCAAGTGCTGGGTTGAGCGATCCCACGACCAAGCCAAGGGTGTCAATCATCCCTGTCGTCCCGGTGATGTCATTCTTGAGTGCGTCCACGTTCACAGACCATTGGTCGGCGATCGTCTTGGGCACCCAGTAGCCATCGACCGATACGAGCTGAATTTCCCGTTGATTGCCATCTTGTTCCACGGTGATGGTTGCTGTCTCCTTTTTTTCCGACTTGACGGTGACTTGTCGGCCAACACCGATCCCTATCTCGTTCACCAATTGGGCGAGGTACGGGGCAATCGCTTCGTCGCGTTCGGTCAACCACTGCCCAAAGCTAACTGTCTGCAATTGATTCAGATTGGTGGCGTCGGGCGACAGTCCTACCCTCAACACGCCGGCCAAGGACAGAGCTTGAGTCTCGACCATATCGAGATCCTTGGGTGGCAAAGCTTGAATTCGCGGGCTCGAGAGGAACCAGTTTTGGTGAGTGACGATGACATCTCCCAACCGCTGGGCGGTTCCAACCAGACCTTGCCATGAGTTCTGATTAAGTTCTGAGGCAGCCAGATGTACCAAATCGTCGACATCTTTTCGGTAACTTGGTGGCAGGGCGTCGTAAATTGCCAGCAGGTGACCATCGGACACCGCTTGATCGATTTGGGCTACAAATTCGGTTACGCCGACATTTTGCTGGGGGGCCTTGTAGGGACTTGCCGCCGGGGGTTGTGGCAGTGGTTGGGGGGCAGCGGCCGATGCCGATGCAGCAATTCTTTGCAATTCTGCGACTCGATCCGCGCGTGACGTCTTGAGATTTTTAGAGAGTTCTCTTGCCTGAATACGGCTTTCGCTTCGCAGAGCATCCATTTTGACAGTCACCCGCTTGCCACCAGCGAGTTCGAGAATCACCGAGTCGCCCCATAGACCGATCATTCTGGCCTCAACCGTCTGTGTGCCCCTCAGGTCTGTCCAAAGCTCCGCTTGCGATGCTTCTATCCCCATCAGGAACAGGATTGCCACGGCAACTGCCCATGAGCTGGTTTTTGCCAGCCGCTGGAATGTTGGAGACAGGAAACGGATGAGGGAATGGCCTTTCGACGTATACATCGCTATTTATGCCTTAAAAATGATCTCGAACGCCTGTAACAGCGGTGGCCAGAGTTGATCGCGACCCGACCGCATGGGGGACTGTAAATTTATTATATTGAGATTGCGTTTCAAATGCGGCCCTGAAAACCAACTAGATTTTAATGAGTTTTTGGGTCGCCGACTGTTTGTTACGTTTAGAACGAAACGGATTCAACGATCAATCCTGCGGAGCGACACATTGAGTGACATGATCGGTTCGGCACCCTTGGAAGCCGTGGAAGCGACTCAGTTAAGGGAAAAATTCTATAACGCATCGATTATTGAGAGGATTGATGCCAATAGCGACTTGGCTCGATTCCGGATTCGGCCAGATAATCCCATTCCTGCCTTTGAACCGGGCCAGTACGTCGCCTTGGGCATTGGTAATTGGGAACCGAGGCTTGCGGGGACACAGTCGGAGGAGGTTCCCGAGAAAAAACTCCGAAAACTGACTCGCCGGGCCTACTCCATTTCCTGTCCGATGATCGATGCCCACGGCCAAGTGGCGCCGGTTGATTCGGTCGATTACTTCGAGTTTTACATCACGCTGGTGCGTGGCTCAGATTCATCTGACAAGAAACCTCCGGTGTTAACACCACGTCTGTTCAACTTTGAGGTGGGTGATCGGTTGGAAGTCCAAAAAAAGATCACGGGGCACTACATCCTTAAGGATGTGGGGGCGGATGATACGGTATTGATGTTGGGCACTGGGACGGGGGAAGCGCCGCATAATGCGATGGCTGCCAAGCTTTTGGCCGCAGGACATCGCGGCCGGATTATCAACGTCACCAGTGTTCGTCATCGGTCCGACCTCGCGTATGCGGTGGAGCATGCGGAATTGATGTGTCAGTATCCGCAGTATCGGTATCTGCCATTCACGACGAGGGATCCGGAAAATCTTGATGAGTCCCATCCCGGTTACGTCGGCAAACAGTATCTGCAGCAACTGTTTACTTCAGGTCAGCTCGCAGATGCAGCGGGTGATCCGTTGTCAGCAGTTCACACGCATGTGTTTTTGTGTGGGAATCCTGCCATGATCGGCTATGTTCCGCCCGGAGCGGATCCACCATCCACTCCGGGAATGTTGCCTTTGCTCCGGGATGCAGGATTTAGTGATGGGGGGGACTCCAGTGGGCCTGGCACCATTCGCTTTGAGAAGTACTGGTGAAGATGTGGGACTGAACCTTTCTTATCTTCGCTTTGCGGGTTACAACCTGTGGGCAGGATGAAAGCAGTAACGATACCCACTTGAGTCTCTCTATGGATCTCTCCAAAACCATCGCTCTGATTCTCGGCGGTGGCCGTGGAACGCGTCTTTTTCCGCTCACGAAAATTCGAGCCAAGCCGGCCGTTCCACTTGCGGCGAAATACAGACTGATCGACATTCCCATCAGCAACTGTATCAATAGCGGATTGAATCGGGCCTACGTTCTGACTCAGTTTTTGTCTGAAAGTCTGCATCGCCATCTGCGGCAAACCTACACCTTCGACCACTTCAATGGTGGCTTTGTTGAACTCCTCGCTGCCCAGCAGACAGTCAATCAGGGAACCGATTGGTATCAGGGGACTGCAGATGCCGTGCGAAAGAATCTGGTGCACCTTGAGGAAGACTGGATTGAGCATGTGCTGATTCTCTCGGGTGACCAGCTGTACCGCATGGATTTTCGAGAGATGATGCAGACTCATGTCGAATCAGGGGCCGACGCCACCATCGCTGGGATTCCCGTTTCCCGCAAAGATGCTTCTGCACTCGGAATCATGCAAGTCGATGATGAGGGGCAAGTGCGAGGTTTTGTTGAAAAGCCGCAGACTGAAGAAGAACTTGCTACGGTTCGAATGGAGCCCAGCTGGATTGATGCCCGAGGCATTCCCAGTCGAGGACGTGACTGTCTGGCCAGCATGGGACTCTACATTTTCAACAAGTCGACCATGGTTGATCTGTTGAACAGCAACAACCATCAGGACTTTGGCAAAGAAGTGTTTCCTGAGGCGATCAATTCTCACAAAGTTCAGGTTCACCTGTTTGACGGTTATTGGGAAGACATCGGAACCATTCGTGCCTTTTACGAAGCCAACTTGAATTTGGCGGGCAAGTCGCCGCCGTTCGATATTCGTAACCCGGGAGCACCGATTTACAGTCGCCCAAGGTTTCTGCCTCCGACCATCATGGGCGACGCAAAAATCACAGGTAGCTTGATCGCAGATGGCTGTCGTATTGGTGATAATGTGATCATTAAGAACAGCGTGATTGGGTTGCGAACGGTAATTGGCAACAATGTGGTCATCAAGGACAGCGTCGTGATGGGTGCTGACTTCATTGATGATCCGTCCAACCTGTCAGACGGTGTTCTGCCAGTGGGGATCGGAGACGGAACGATTATCGCGGGAACGATCCTCGACAAAAATTGCCGGATCGGATCCAACGTCAAAATTCTGAATGCAACTGGCGTTGAAAACCAAGGCGAAGACGAAGTACTGCAGGTTCGCGACGGGATTCCCATCGTTATCAAGAATGGACAGATCGAAGACGGCTACGCAATGTGATGCGTGATGACGCCGTCGCGGGGATTGATTGATCGTTCGTTGCCGGTTTGAAACCAGCTGAATCGTTCGGATCCAAAGCATGGTTACATGCTTGGCAGGATCAGCAGCAAGCCCAGCATGACAGCGATCAACAGCAGTACCACTAGGTACTCGAACAGTCGCTTGATGAAACTGTTTGTCGGAGGAATGCCGTTTACCTGTTTACCTGCTTGCTGCGCAGTTGAATAAGTCTCAACCGATTTGTAGGGATTGAGGCGATGCATGTTACCCCTGAGGTGAGTTGATATCAGATTCAGTGACGTCAGCAGTCATTGTTCAAACTGTATCGCGTCTAGATGGGGATTTGAACTGCCGCTGTCATGTCAACACGCTGTTGGCAGAACAACCGAGACTCATCTTCAGGGCAACGCCAGCAAACGCTTGGATTCTTCAAGCAGGAAGTTTGCATCATTGAAGGGTTCGTAACCGATGTCTTGCCAGCGCACTTTTCCTCGGTGATCGATCAGGAATGTGCCGTGCAGAGGTTGGTCTTCAAAATCATCCCAACAGCGGAATGCTTTGAAGACGTGCTGATCCACGTCGCTTAGCAGTGGGATCTTGATTTCTTTTTCGAAATCTTTGATGCCTTGTTGAAGGGCGTCCACGTTTTCGGTGCTGATGGCAACCACATCGATACCAGCATTCTTGTATTCATCGCAAAGCGGTAAAAATTCATGGATCTGTTCAACACAGTGCAAGCAGCCGAATCCAAGGTAAAAGATGAGGATGCGTGGTCGACCGTCGAATTCTTCGCCGGACACCAGTTTGCCGTCAGGTGCCTTGGCGCCCCATGTGGGTGATTGATAGGGCTGCCACCGGAAAGGTCCCAGGTCATTCAGTGGTGGCCGATCACCGAGGTCTTTGTTTGGCGACTCTGGCAGTCGCCACTCCGTTTTTGCTCCTGCAGCCTTGGCCACAGCCGCAAGTTTCGCGAGCATGGGTGTGTTCAGGTCCGCAGTACCCGCTGTTTTTTGCAGTGTTGCAAAGTGTTTTTTTGCATCATCCTTCCGGTCTTTTTTCCACAGCAGGTCGACGAGTACGGCGAGTGGGCGGACCTGACCTGGACCGTCCCGGACGGCTTTTTCAGCGAGTTTGATTCCTTCATCAAGGTCCCCGGCCTCTCCTTGCCATTGTGCCTGAAGCACAGGATTCAAACGCGCTTTCGGCAAGTTTTCCTTGAGTGAACT
>Ga0315334_10002593_pt1 | contig 11308 bp, 7 predicted proteins | sample M150034915metaG_FD_205555 | JGI IMG/M metagenome (GOLD analysis project Ga0315334, IMG submission 205555) | Ammonia-oxidizing marine archaeal communities from Monterey Bay, California, United States - M1 500m 34915 | ecosystem: Environmental > Aquatic > Marine > Intertidal zone | place: USA... | reverse complement strand
GTTGACCGCATTGGCGCCCGCACTGCGAACTTGTAAGAGAATATCAGCTGCAGCTGCTTCCGCGCGATCAATTAACTGTGCACCTGCCGCTAAATAATCCTCATCTGTAATAGATGAACCAAGACCCGCTCCTCGTTCAACAAGTATTTCATAACCGGCGGCTTGTAGCTTTTGAACATTTTCTGGTAATAATGCAACTCGGCATTCATCAGGAAATCGTTCTTTCAGGACTGCTGCTTTCATCACTTCTTCTTTATCTTGTTTTGTCGTGTATTTGTATTAATTATGTCCTCCACAAGATACCCAACTAACCACTTTTCGTATAGACCGAACATTAACACAAGTGTTGCTGTGTGCCACAGATCAGACCATTTGACCTAATCGGAAAGTCGGTATATCTTGAATGTATAGCCATTGAAAAACAACAAACTAAAAGTATTAAATAGCCCTTGTTAGGTCTAATTTACGGGGTTAGAATCGGCTGTTTCCACTAATTTAATACAATCTCCTTATATGAGGACAGTACGTTGGTCGCTCAAAAGACCTACATGGCGAAACCTAATGAAGTCACCCAAGATTGGTGGCTCGTAGATGCTGCAGAAAAGGGAGTCGGACACCTTGCTTCTAAAATTGCAGTTATCCTCATGGGCAAAGATAAACCGACTTATACGCCACATGTTGACACTGGCGATTTCATCGTCGTTGTGAACGTAGAAAAAGTTACGTTCAGTGGCAACAAGTGGGAACAGAAAACATACACTTGGTATACTGGTTACACAGGGCAGAAATCGATTACCGCTGCGAAGCGACAAGAAAAGTCTCCCGAGCTTATTCTTACCGAAGCTGTTCGCCGTATGCTACCCAAGAATAAACTAGGACGCAGAATGCTGACCAAACTAAAGGTTTTTGTTGGCCCCGATCATACTCATCAGGCGCAAGACCCGCAGCCTCGTGAGTTGGCCTAATTTTTCACACCTCTAAACGAAGTAAATAAATAAGATGCCAGCAGTCGTAAGAAAATGTAAATCCAATCAAGACAGTCTTGGAACGGGACGCCGTAAATCATCTGTCGCGCGTGTCCGTGTTCGTCCTGGTACAGGTCAGATCACTGTCAACAAACGCCCTTTTGAAGAATATTTTAAATTCGCTCAAAATCGTCGAGCTGTATTAGAAGTACTGGAACTAACTGGTAACACTGATGATGTCGACGTGATCGTACGATGCAGCGGTGGAGGCACAACCGGACAAGCTGGCGCAGTACGAATGGGCTTGGCTCGAGCTATGGTCAGCCACAACGAAGAAAACTTCCTCGCTCTGCGTAGTGGTGGATTCCTAACTCGTGACTCAAGAATGAGCGAACGAAAAAAGCCAGGCTTGCATGGTGCTCGTCGAGGATCTCAGTTCTCGAAACGTTAATCGTCGCCGCTTAACCGACGTATTGCATCACCAGCATGGCCCGATCGTTTTCGACCCAAGATGTCGAACGCTGTTGCTCTTGATCACATTGTATTGATTCAATGCTGGCGATCAATTTCGCGGCTGTCATCTTTGACTTTAACGCCGACGTAATCGCTTGTAGTTCGTCGACCCAGTTACCAACTCGGTTAAATCCACATTCTGTTGAAGCAACCAAGAAATCTCCAGGTTGCATAATGTGACAGCGGTTTTCATATTCGCCATAGTCCATAATGCCGATTTCTGGTGAGATGTTCTCTAGGACTTCGATGCCCTCCGGAGTCACAACCAGTAGCATCATCTCGCCAGCACAACTATATGTGACTCGGCCCGTATCCGCATCTAGAGCGATCTGTAAGGCATCCGCAAATTGCTCGCCCGCAGCACCTTCCCAAATACAAGAATTCGTTCGTTCAAGGATTTCTGCGGGATCGCTTGTCACCGCAACCATACGTTGCAAAGTATTGCCAACTACGCCAATCGACAAGAGGGCCTCAAGCGAGCACCCTTGGGAATGCGCCAGAGATACGCTGATCCCCTGTGCGGTTTCCTGACAGTCATAATAATTACGACTGATGGTTGTATCATCAAGACGCCAGCCTTGCACTAGCCACATAGCGTGCGAGCAATTGATAGGCAAACGGCGACTCTGCTGCCAATTTTGAGCCATTTTGATCAACTGATCATCGACTAGGTGATTACCACCATTAAGGATAGCGGTAAAATAGTTAGCCGACATAGCGGCAATCAGTTCGATTAACATCAATTCACTGTCGTCTAACACTCGCGGACTATCAAACGAGAACCACAACGTTCCAATCGGGGTATCTTGGGCAACCAGTGGGACACACACAGCGGATGCTGCGTCCATTGGTGCATTGCATTGCTTTACGCGTTCTGCCGTTGTTAGGGTAACTACATGCCCGGTAAGTGCTTCAAGATCTGCAGTCGCTTGTTGTAACATCCGCACACCAATATTTGCCAGCTCAGTTTGTGCACCGCCGAAGGGACCGAGGGTCAAATATCGAGTGTCCGCATCCAAGAGATAGGTAGCCGCGAAGTTCGCTTCTAATATACTTAACCCACATGCAAGTGCTTGCATCGTAAGGTCATTGGTTTGCCGAGCTAGTTCGTTCTCCGTCAGTCGCGGCGGCGGGTAGCGCGATGTTTTTAAAGCGGCGGAGTCAACTGGTTTAGCTGGAATTAACTTCAGGGTAGGAGGGTGGGGATGCAACATAGTGAAGAGATTAAACAGACGAGGTGCTTGCAAGATTCCTCAGTCCATCGGGGATCTTGCGTTGATCAAAGTGTATTCAGCATTTCAGGGATTTCCATTGCCGGTAAAACAACTCATCGACGCCGCAAACCATTCTACGTGACTGGAATCCTCTCAAAAGAAGGCATACATCACAAGTCGCCATCAGCACGTTTGGCGAAACCCAACTAACCGGAATAACCCGCGCCAGACTTGAGTAAATACAATCCCTAGCACTTGATGCTTAACCTATTTTGAAATAATCTAGAATGAATCCTCTAGGAGCGGGTGTGGCGGAACTGGCAGACGCGCATGGTTGAGGGCCATGTGGGAGTTAATCCCGTGGAGGTTCGAATCCTCTCACCCGCACTTTATGATCTCGCATAAGGGCGGCCTCTGCCGCAGGAGGTTGGCCCATCAGTATCCTCGGTCACAGATATCTAGATATTGCGTGCCCACTAGAGGCAATGTTATCAACTTGACTGCTAGTCTCCGCATCAACTTCTAATAGCGGAGCATGATGCGGTTTGCGGCGAGCATCGATTACCAGCGAACCGGTACAACCCCAGTGCTTATTGTTAACCGATGCACCGAGACCATGCACGTCCACTGCTGGGTTGCTGCGAGTAAATGTTACCCACAAAAACTCATTAAGATTGTTCACTAGTGTTTGGCTTTCATCTACGATCACGATCAACGGAAAACTATTCATACTGTGATCGTTGCCCAATGTTAGACAAAAATCGTTTACTTGTTGAACATAGCCTTCACCCGCCGGCGGGCCCTGAATAGCCAATACACCCGGCATAACAACACGGGCTTCCGTGTATTCTGCTGGCAACGAGCATGATGTCGGTAGGGTACTGGTCAAATCACGTTTAATTTTACCGGCAGCGGCAACTACTAATTTGGAACCTTGATTCAACCCTGTGCCTGAATAATCCAACGTATCAATCGTCGTCTTGGTTGAAAAATGCAGGTCTCGACGCCAATCAACTCGCTGCAACACTTCTAACAAAAACGATTCTATCTGGCCAATATCCAAACTTGGAACATCCGCATCATTCAACATGAACAAATACTTTGCCAGAGACAATTGGCCCTGTCCCAAAATTGCATGCGCTTGCGTCAGTAGTTCCTGTGGATGGTCCACTTCGCTAAACGGCGTGTAACGTTCACTGCCAATAGCCAACAATAATGGATGGACGCCGGCTGCATCCACGGCATGAACCGCTTTCACCCCAGGCAAAACCGAAGGAATCACAGGCCCAGTAATTTCATGTATGAGCTCACCGAACCGCGTATCTTCTTGAGGTGGGCGACCAACAACCGTGAATGGCCATATTGCACCTTCACGATGAAATACGTTAGTTACCCGCATTACTGGGAAATCGTGCGTCAAGCTGTAATACCCTAAGTGATCACCAAACGGGCCTTCTGGCTTTAACTCGTCTGGAACAATCTCGCCTTGAATACAAAAATCTGCATCCGCATATATTGGTAACTCACCTGTCCGGCAGATCATCTTGATCCGTTTACCATTTAGCACACCGGCAAATGTTAATTCACTCATACCCTCTGGCAGCGGCATCACCGCAGCCACTGTCATCGCCGGACTGCCACCCACAAAAATATTTACTTTCAATGGTTTGCCTAATTCATTTGCGGCTTGCTGATGCACTCCAATCCCTCGATGGATCTGGTAATGCAATCCAACTTGATTTACAAGATAATCGCCGCCCGTCAGTTGCACTCGATACATCCCTAAATTCGACTGCAACAATCCATCCTCTTCTGGATGCTGCGAAAAGACTTGCGGCAGGGTAATAAACGGGCCACCATCACGAGGCCAGCTCTGAATTTGCGGTAAGTCACTCAACTCGCATTGATGCTTTAATACCGCACCGCGGGAACATCGTTTGGGAATCATCTTCAACGCCTGACGGGCCAACCCTACATGCCGCCAAGGTCGACGTAAAATTGGGCTCGGGTCCACCTTTGCTTGAACCAAACGGCGGACCTGATCAAGTGTATTACGGAAAATGAATTGGCTGCGTTCTAGAGTTCCAAATAGATTGGAGACAACTGGAAACTGACAATCTTTTACGTTGGTAAACAAGATTGCCGGTCCATTGTTGGCAAACACGCGCCGTTGAATCTCAGCTATCTCTAGATAGGGATCGGCTACATGCTCATACTGCAACAAGAAGCCTTGCGACTCCAATTCACGTACACATTTTTCAAGGCTATTCACTGCCATCGGATCTCTTATCACACATTGCTAGTCACCAATCGGTCGCCACTGCATTTATAGTATCCTACCAGCGCCAATTGAATTAACGACGAAATAGGACGCGTTACCAGAACCTCTGATTCTACGCATAGGGTACTCGCATGCGAAATGCTTGACGCTAAAATAAAGCCTGGTCACTGCTTTTCAATAAATAATCACAAACACATTACGCTATCAATACGAGGATTTTGACACCATGGCAACTGCAATCACGCAAGAACCACTACATTTAATCGACGTCGACGCCGTTGTTATTGCCCTTGGCGGCAGCGAACTATCCGGACCTGCCCAGGAGTTAAATACACAAACTGACGGTGCTCTGCAGCGCATGATTGACGCCAACGAGGCTAGCTTAAAAGTTGGAGTTACAACAACTTGGCTAACGCCCAGCGGGATCAAAGCTCCGGTAGTCATGCTCGTCGGCCTCGGTAGTTGTGATTCGCCTGAAAACATGTCGTATTTCAAAGCCGCCGGTGCTGCTGCAAAAACACTGGCCGCTAAACAACGCAACACAGTTGCCTATTATTTCCCAGAATGTGATGCCGCCGCGCTTGAAACAGCGGTCAGCGGTAGTCTTGTCGGTTGTCATGGTCAGGATATTTGCCGTAGCAAACATGATCTTTACACACCGAATAACATTCTCTGGGCGACTAGCGACGAATTGACCGTTGAAAATGGGACGATTATTGCACAGGGCATTAACTTGACTCGTGACCTAGTCAACGGCCCTCCTAACATGGTGTACCCTGAAACTTTCGCCGAACAAATCCAAAGTCTAGGCGAAACCACCTCGCTGGAAATTGAGGTCTGGGATGCTGCTAAATTAGCTGAAGAAAAGTGTGGGTCACTGCTAGCCGTAGCCCAAGGTTCGGCTCGAGAAGCTCGACTCGTAATCATGCGTTATCGTGGATCCGATATTGCCGATCCCCAACTCGCATTGGTGGGTAAAGGAGTTACCTATGACAGCGGTGGCTTGTCGCTTAAACCATCAGATGGCCAAAAAACAATGAAGTGCGATATGGCAGGTGCAGCAACCGTCGTTGGCACGATGCAAGCTATCTCTCAACTAAATCTACCATGCCATGTCATTGGACTCGTGGGGCTCGTTGAGAATATGGTGAGTTCAAATGCCTATCGACTCGGCGATGTCATTACAGCTCGTAATGGCAAGACCATTGAAGTGCTCAATACTGACGCCGAAGGTCGACTTGTGCTAGCCGATGTATTGGATGTCGCCGTTGGGCAAAAACCAGCACATATGATTGATCTTGCCACACTAACCGGTGCTTGCTGTGTTGCACTCGGATTGAACGTCACAGGCTTCATGACGAATGATCAAAAATGGTGTGATGATTTAACTCGCGCGGCAGTAGTTACAGGCGAGCAAGTCTGGCAACTTCCCATGTTCAAAGAGTTTGGAACCGAGCTACAAAGTAAAGTCGCTGACCTGCGCAACATCGGCGCCGGACGCTGGGGTGGTGCGATTACCGCCGGAAAATTCCTCGAAGAATTCGTCTCGGAAGTGTCTTGGACACATATGGACATTGCTGGTCCCGCCTTCGCAGACTCACCCAAAAAATGGGTCGATGGTGGAGCTAGCGGTATAATGGTACGAACAATTATAGAAGTTATTCGGCAGTTGTAAAAATAACATGTTATTGAACGTCTGAACTACCTATAATGTCGTGCGTAGTACAATTTATACAATTGAATATCGTTTGAAATCAACAATTAAGAAAGTAATCCACTTATGGCTGTCCTCAATACAACGTCACTTTGCCTACGCCAAACTGGGCTGTTGTTACTAGCTTCAGTTTTCTTGATCGGTTGCTCTGGCGAAGAGGAAACAGCACAGTCACCTGAATCTAAATTCAAAGTGGTTGATAGCAATGATCATGATCATGATCATGACCATGATCACGACGTCGAACCATTAACCATTCCGACAAATCCCAACGCTACTACCACAAACCAACCAACTGGCAATGTCCCTACCGCGCCGACCGCACAACCGGCTAATCTTCTACAAGCTGTCGCAACGCAAGCCAATCTTCCGGTACCCACCAAAGATTCGTCAGTCGATGCCATCCAGCAGTTTATTTCCATCCTGATACAAATTCCTCCCCCAGGCCAAAATCAACAGCAACAAATGCAATTTGGCATGTTGATCACCAACGAATTACAGAACTTGTCGTCGATGCTACTCAGCAAAGCAGGGCTTAATGAAACCGAACGCCGCTATGGATACAACATCAAACAAACCGCCATCTCGCGTTTACGCCAATTTGGTGATCCCAAAGCACTTTCTATGCAATTGGCATTAGCCAATGAGATGGCTAATGACGAACACGAAGCAATCGCCAAAGAAGGAAAGTTGCTGGCATTTATCACAACCACGCAAAAGCGGCTATCTGAAGCACAGGGCAAAGGCGATGTGATCACAACCGTCGCAGCGATCAGCAAAGAAGCAATCACTTGGATCGATGGTAATGAGACCGATGCGGGGGTTTTTACATCGTTACAACAAATTGGGTTATACCTGTCCCAAATGGATCCGGAAAATGGAAACGTACTACTGGACACCATCGGAAAACGATTCAGCGGTAGCTCTGATATCAATATCGCGCGTAATGCTCGAGCTATCCTTGAACAACCGCTAATCGACCAATCAGGCCTGCTCGAAACCGCCCGCGACTACTCAGATGGCAGTGACGCCACTAGGGATCCAACTGCGATGCTTGCAAGTCTTACGACGGTACTCGAAAATCCCGATCGTGGACTTGGTACTTTCCAAGTGTTAGCTCAAATCATCCAATCAATCGGCCAACAAGACACCGATCTTGGTTTCCGGATGCTTGACCAAACCAGCGAATCATACAAACAGATTGAAGACAAGGAACTCTCAACCGAACTGGTCGCCAGTTTACAGGAATTGGGCGATGAAATTCTATTCGCAAAATTCAAAATTGAAGATACGTTTCGGTTTTACATGCAGGTTAAAACAACGCAGGGCAAGCAAGATGTCATCTCGGCCGTCACTTCCCTACTCCAACATGAACGGACAAGTCCCTCAGCGTTTGAAGTCATGGGACGAGAAACCGCTCAAATCGCAGAACAATATCCTGAATTGGTAAAAGACTTACTGCAAGTAGTTATCACAACTTCACAGGAAAAATTATCACCCGAGCAACAGGCGGAACTACAAACGCAGCTTGCTCGCACTGTTAATCGCCTTAATCTCGTTGGTTCAACCATTTCGATTCCAGCAAAGACTATGGACGGGAAACCATTTGATTGGACGGCGCTCCAGGGTAAGGTTGTTGTCATTGACTTTTGGGCAACTTGGTGTGCACCATGCTTAGCTGCCATACCTCATTTAGAAGAGTTACAGAAGAAATACAGTGATCAAAATGTCTCGTTTATTGGTTTTAGTATCGACGCTGATCGCCAAGCGCTCACTAAGTTTCTTGATAATCAAAAGCTTGCTTGGCCTGTGATTATTGATGACATCGAAGTCGACGCTACAAAGATCGCGGATGGCGCTGTGGCTGCGTCATGGGAAATGCCATCCACAACTGCCTGTGGAATCAATGGTATTCCAGCGTTGGTTGTCATCGGCCGCGATGGCAGGGTAGCCGCCATGGTGCATAGCCCTCAGGAATTAGATACCGAACTGGCTCGGGCTATTGGTGCAACTCCCGCCTCCAAGGATTCTAGTTCCCACAACCAGAAGACGAGGAGCCTAACCGCCGCCAGTGGACAATTGCACTTCATCACAACCACAGCTTTCCTCCAAGATACGGATGATGAACCTGCCGAAACAACACCAAGCAATCCCTACTTAGCGCCAGCGGACGCGGACAAACTGGCATTGCTCGACTACCTGCTCGACATGCAAGACAAAGTTAAGTCCATTCGATATCGCGACGGCTTTGCCGTCGCTGTGCATGAAGCAGCCGTTCGACTACTAGCACTTGAGGCATCTGATCGATTTCACGTATTAGCCGTAGACACAGCGTTTACCGTTCTGCACGAACAAGCATCGCTAGGAAATGAGCAACTTGACGGACAACTTAACAGTTTTATGAACTCACTCGCGACAGATAAGCGACCTGCAATCGCCGCACATGTTGCCTTTCACCAACTCGAACAACGGGTAATTGCATCCGCTGACTTGCCAACAGACAAACTTCAACCGCTATTGGATGAAACCTTTAACTATCTCAGCGAACATGACTTGGACGACACACATTTACGTCTCGCGTCCACGGTTGTGCATGCCATCAATCGTTATGACGACGAAGATACTCGCAAAGAGCAGTTCAAACGTTTTGGTAAAGTGTTTAGCCAAAGCGAAAGTCGCACGTTAACAGCCTATGGAAAGAAAATCACCAAATCGGCAACAGCCCCAGCAAATGTTTCTCAACTCGTTGGCAAACCATTGGAATTGTCTGGCGTTACTGATTTAGGCGGCGAATTAGATTGGGCGTCATACCGTGGAAAAGTTGTACTCGTTGATTTCTGGGCATCATGGTGTGGCCCTTGCCGGGCCCAAATGCCAAAGATCAAAGCCATCTACGAGGAACTAGACCGCAAGAACTTTGATGTCGTTGCGGTCAATCTCGATCGCAGTGCTGAAGCATTTGAGGAATATTCAAAAGAGCATCAATCTCCTTGGCCAAATGTCATCGGCGACGACGGTCGGGCGATGGCGGAGCAATACGGCATTACTGCCTTGCCAACGATGATGGTAGTAGATGGTGAAGGCAAGATCTTGGCAGTGGGGCACAGCGTACAAGCATTGCGAGCCGCAATTGATAATGCCCTCAAGCCGATGGAAAAATAGTGGTCGTGCGATATCACTTGTTATAGTCTCCACCCCCCAAAAAAAGGGAAAGGGGGCTAACACATACTGTCGCAGCAGAAAACCTTACGGTAACTGATGCCCCATCTTCTCACGTTTGGTCTCCAAGTACCGTTCATTATGCTCGTTCACCGATGCAACAATCGGCACTTGATCAACAACAGTCACGTCATAACCGCGCAAGTTAAATGCCTCAAGTTTCTTAGGATTGTTTGTCAATAATCGTAGTTGTCTTAATCCCAGATCTTTAAGAATCTGTAGGCCGACACCATAATCACGCATGTCTGCTTTGAAGCCCAACGCATGATTGGCTTCAACCGTATCCATTCCCTGCTCCTGCAATGCATACGCTCGAATTTTTTCCGCTAAGCCAATTCCTCGACCTTCCTGTGGTAAATAAACCAATACTCCACAACCTTCTTTGCTAATCATATCCAATGCCATATGTAACTGGTCACCACAATCACATCGTAAGCTGGAAATCAGATCGCCCGTAAAGCAACTTGAATGCATTCTTACAAGCGGAGGTTTTTCATGAGTGGACGGGTCACCCAAAACTAAAGCGACCGGTTCGTTTCCTTCAAAGTCCACCGCATACACAATGATATCCAACTCACCGTATTTCGTTGGCAACTTCGCTTCGGCACTGCGATGCACTAGCTTCTCGTTCACCCGCCGATGGGCAATCAACTGCGCAATCGAAATAATCTCGAGATTATTCTCCTTTGCCACGGTGAATAGGAACTCACGAGAACCGCGATTCCCTGTTTCGTCAAGAATCTCACACAGCGCGCCTGCTGAGGCTAGTCCTGCCATTCTTGCCAAATCCATACTTGCTTCCGTATGCCCAGCTCGACGTAATACTCCGCCTTCCTTGGCAACGAGTAAATGCACGTGTCCAGGTCGGACAAAATCAGCGGGACTACTATGCGGATCTGCAATAGCACGCACAGTCATCGTCCGTTCGTCGGCCGTAATGCCAGTCCGGCAATCGCGGTGATCAAGTGGAGTCATAAAGGCCGTACCCAGCGGCGTGTTATTTGTGTCCGCGAGCGGCGCTAATTCTAACCTCGACGCCGTATCGGGAAGGATCGACAAGCAGAAGTCCCCACGACCACTGAGCAACAGATTCATGTTCTCTGTCGTGGCCTTTTCCGCTGCGCAAATAAAATCGCCTTCGTTCTCTCGATCTTCTGCGTCGACAACAATAACCACTTCGCCGCGACTTATCGCGTCAACAGCTGCTTGGACCGTGGAAAATTCTTCTGACATACGAAACACTCCGACCACAGACGCGCTACCTATAAGCAACGACCCTGTTATTTACTAATGATTAATGTAACGTCAATTATAGACCCATCTATTCACCTTGCTTAGTGGCAACCTGCTAGAATAAATCAGCGGATACACCTCCCGCACCAAGGGATGTGCTAGTTATTCC
>Ga0315334_10002592_pt1 | contig 11310 bp, 5 predicted proteins | sample M150034915metaG_FD_205555 | JGI IMG/M metagenome (GOLD analysis project Ga0315334, IMG submission 205555) | Ammonia-oxidizing marine archaeal communities from Monterey Bay, California, United States - M1 500m 34915 | ecosystem: Environmental > Aquatic > Marine > Intertidal zone | place: USA... | reverse complement strand
CGAGTTCGATCACCAGAGCATCGATTGACTTTTGAAACAGTTCGTCTTTGGGAGACGCCATGTTGATCAGGTAGGACGCATGCGCAATCGGACGCCCGACCGAGGAAGCGGACAACGCGTCATTCCATGCAGTGATATCGTCCTCCACCAAGGGTTTGGCACGCCACTGGTTGTTGTTTTTTGTAAAGACCTGAATGCAATCACAACCGACTGCCTCGGCACGAGCCACTCCCTTTGCCAAACCGCCAGCGACAGAAACGTGTGAACCTAGAATCATCAATGCGTCCTTCTATTACCCATGTTGGAACAATTCGCAAATTGTAGAGCATTCGCGCATCAGTTGGCAGAATGGCTGCCAGTTCGGCTGCTTTGTCCTTGACCGCATCCGATGTGTTGGAAAGGGACAAGGCCCCGAGGTTCTTGACTCAGCTGAGCCGTGGCGGCCAGAACTGCTGTCTCGGAAGTTATCGCCCTCGCCAGATCCCTGAGACTGCGGAATTGCAGCCAGTTGCGTGTCTTCATGACTTGACTGATCGAACGGTCGAGATCGGCGAGCCTCGTTTTCCTGTGTTTGCGATGTCGTCTGTCCTGAACGTCTTGAGTCCGGTTTTGATAGGTGTATGGAATTGCCGGTCAATGATTCTCCGTGAAGATGGGAGGAACGAACCGATCTGGGAACCTGTTGGACAAGAATCAGCAAACGGAGCTTTCCGCATGCAAGAACGGTGGCTCTGTTGGACGCGTCATGCCTCTGCTCGCAAAGCCCTTGCTCACCATGAGACTGTGCACGGCCGTCTCCAGTACATTTGCCGCTGACTCGATTCGGCGGTTGTTAGGACTGGCGCACATTGTCTGCCAGTAAGTAAATGGTCTGATGGGAAAGTTAGCACTCAGACACGGTGGCAAAGGGTCGGCACTTCGTTGTCTATGGTGTTTGACGAGGCGTGTGCGAAAATGAAACCAATGGAACTGATAGGCAAAATGTAGCAATGAATGGGTCTTGAGCCTCGACGCCGACAAAGTGTTGACGGATGAATTGATTCTGGAACTCGAAGGCCTGAGTCTTGATGGCGGAGACGCTGGATATCGCGTAGCACGAAAACTGTTTGTCGCTGACCAGTTCATACGCTGGCGTGGTTACTACCCCGATTACCAACTTCGACTGTTCCAGAAATCGCTGGGCGGGTTCTCTGAATTGCCTGTGCACGGGAGTGTGAATTTGCCGGTCGGTTCCCGGATCAGAAACTTGAAGAATCCATTGAATCATTACTCCTATGATTCGTTTGAGCAAATGGATGCAGCGTTCACCAACTTTGCCAGATTATCGACAAAAAAACGCAACAAGATATTGAACCCGGTGCGAGGATCGCTCAACTTTGTTTACACGTTTTTGAACAAGTTTGTGTTCCGCCTTGGATTTCTTCACGGGCGAAGGGGGTGCGATTGGGTTGGATGCACTCCAAGGACTCATTCCTCAAGTACATTTACCGAATGTGAGTCGAGGGCCGTGACTTGTTCACCAGCGGTTGTCTATCGTGTTGGTGGCTTGCGACATGGTTAGCCGCGGAGTCGTTCTTCTTTCCGCAGAGGCAGGTTTCTGTTCGTTGATGTAATGCTCGCTCAACAACCTTGCGGTACATTCCCCCGCCAGCCTCAGCGTTCGGTTATGCATACCGCTCAACTAAAGGAGCAGTTGCTATGGGGTGATAGCGGCTTATAGACCGTTGAGCCGGTACGACGCGAGCTAAGACGCTTTCCATTACCGGGCTTGGAGTGTTTGCCACCGCCGAGTTGGTGGGCTCATGTTGCTGGTCTCAAGCTGGTGTTTGGAGGTGGGTATGGGCAAACTCAGAAACTGAGATTCGTGGTTTATTGAAAGCGGTTATATTTCTCGCTCGACCCCTTCGCTTTGTCGATGGGATACCGCACGGCGTTCTGATCAAGTTTGTCGGCGATGGCAGATGCGATATCAATCTTGCAGACTGAGGCAAACTCAACCGCAAACATCAGGATGTCGGCTAGTTCGTCCGCAACGTCCTGAGAGTGCTCTGGCGAGGTTGCGAGAGCATGGGACTCAGTGTTCTTCACCCAACGGAAATGGTCGGCCAGTTCTCCCACCTCGGAAGTCATTGCCAAGACCAGATTCTTAGGGTCGTGGAACTGCAGCCAGTCACGTTCCTCGACAAATTGACTGATCGTGCGTTTGAGGTCAGCGAGCGTCGTTTCGTTGTCGGTGCTCATGTTGTTCAATCTGGTGCGGAGCGAAGTGCCGGGTTGCAGGCCGCCAACCATTGATGGCGATGGCAGAAAATATCAGTTGTGGCCGGTTCGTTGGACAGGAGGCAAAACGGCGGGGTTCTGGTGATGACCACGCTCGCGGGGCGGGTCCCAAGCTTTTAAGAAAAAGTTCAGCCGATGAGTGGAGTACCCGGTATTTGAATGCAAAAGACCGTCATTTACGGATGATGTAGGCTTTTTGGGATTCGGAATCCCGTCCCTAGCAGGCAATCTTGAAAATTCGCTGGACGCTGGTTTTTGGGGGATTGCTGCGAAAATATAGTCCAGAGTCCAAGAAATATCGTTAAGACTAGGTTCCTAGTTGAATAAAATATGGATTCTTGGGCCATCTGCTTCGTCTCAAGTTGGTGTTTACACTAGTTTTATGGCAGCTTGTTACAAGTTGGCGAAACTCCGTTCTCTGAGATGTGTTTTAACGACATGAATACCAATCGATTACTGTCGGCTCTGTTACTTTCCTTGCTCATGACCCTTCCCCTGACGGCCCAACGCCCCAGTTTTGGTGGCGATTCGGGTGGCCGCGGTGGCTTTGGTGGCCGCGGTGGCGATTCGGGTGGCGATTCGGGTGGCCGCGGTGGCTTTGGTGGCCGCGGTGGCGGGCAATCTGGTGGCGGCCCACCCGGTGGTTCTTCAAGCCGCGGTGGTTCTTCAAGCCGTGGAAGTTTTGATGCCAGTTCGTTTTTGAGCCGGTTAGACGCCAATGGCAATGGTGTGATTGATCCAAGTGAGCAGCAGGGGCCAGCGCAATTTTTGATTGGCCGCCTCGCACAGTCAGATCCGAGCATCAAGGCTGGACAGCCTATTCCATTGAAGAAGATCACTGAAGGATTCACCAAGATGCGTGAGCAGCGCGACTCCGGTGGTAGTGGTGGTAATGATCCGCGGCGTGGTTCGTCCTCTGCTGCTGACAACGCGTTGATGCCAGATTTGTTGGTACCGGGCTTTGGCGAAGAATCCGATCCAGTTTTGATCATGGGTTTCGGCGCAGCAGCGGAGATGTTGGCCGTTGAGGTGACGCCAGCTGATGAGAAACAAGCCAACGAGACGATGGGTCGCTATGACCGTAATCGCGACGGTTTTCTCGCCAAGGACGAGATGTCCAGCAGATTTTCGGGTAACCCTATGGATTTCGATCGCAATCGGGACGGCAAGCTTTCTATCAGTGAATTGTCTGTTCGTTACGCGCGGCGCCGAGAAGGTGAAGAAGATTCGAAACGGAGCGAAACGGCTTCGTCTCGAAAACGGGGCCGTGAATCCGAAGTGGAAATTCCCGACGTGTTCGACGGTCGACAGTCCTATCGGGCCACAGCAGGGCGTTCGCTTCCCGAGGGCCTTCCCGGGAGCTTCACTGACAAAGACCGCAACAGTGATGGTCAGGTGACAATGGCGGAGTTTGCCAGCGATTGGAATGACGATGTGGTTGCTGACTTTTTTGATTCCGATTTTAACCGTGACGGTGTGATCACGGCTGACGAGGCATTGCGGAGAGTTGAGAAAGGAGGCGTTTCGCAGATTGCAGATGCACTCGCGGGGGCAACTGGTTCCAAGAGCTCACCAGGTGCAGGTCCTTCCTCGGCAGCGGCGGCCAGTTCCAGTGACGGCAAAGCTGATGACAAGTACATCAAGCTGGGGAAACGGATCATCGACCGGTACGACACGAATAAGGACGGTCAGCTGACGGCTTCTGAATGGGGCAAAATGCTCATGAGCCCTGCGGCTGCGGATGGTAACCGTGATGGCAAGATTACCGTTCAAGAGTATGGCAGCTGGATGCAGTCGCGGCAGAAGAAATAGCCCGTAGGAACTTTCCTGGTTTGCTCGCGGGATATCGCCAAAACTTGCCCCATGTCCCCACCATCCGGATTTTCTCGCTGCGTTATCTTACGCAGCAGGGCTGGTCTTTCCTTCCCGGGTCTTCGTCGCATTGTCCGTGGTGCAGGCAAATGTAGTACCACGCAACTGCTGACGTTGGTCGTTGTTTTTTGCGTTGGTTTCTAGCGTTGGTAAATGGGAAGATAATGGTAGCGAACGCTCAGGCAAAGGATTGCCAATGCAGTGGAATAGACCGTGCCGACGTTTCTTTCTTCTCCTCCTCGGGCCAGCCATGCACCATCGCTCCGCTGGGATTCAAGCAGTAATTTTGGAACCAGGTCGTCAGCCCTTTCAGCGTACTTGCCACCTGCTTGATGCATGCCCTGGGCGTAGTAATACAGACCGTAAAAGAAGAATCGCTCGTTTGGCTTGGGAGGGTGTTGCAGGAGCCACTCTGAGGCACCTTTGACCATCGGCGAATCATATTTCCCACAGACCTGCATTGCCAGCAGGCCAGCCGCTGACATCGTGAATGACGGGTGATGTGTTCCGGGGGTGTAACTGAAGCCGGTTACTTTGTCGCGTGGAGTTCCGTCGCGGTTCATTGGTGATGCGTATGAAAAACGGAGGTACTGAAGTGCCGCATCAATCGCTTCACCAGGTACATTCAATCCGTCGTTCTTGGCTGATCTCAGAGCCATGAGTTGCCATACCGAAACGGATAGATCCGAATCGCGGCTGGTCGGCGTGTAACGCCAGCCACCCTGCAGCTTTTCCGACTTTGTCACTTCCTGAGCTGACAGCATCAGCTTGATTGCATTGACCAACATTTCATGGATGCGTTCGTTTTGTTCAACACTCGAACCCATGCCGAGGATTTCTGTCAGCATCAGGGTGGTGATGCCATGACCATACATTCGTGATCCATCTCGGCCACCCAAGTATCCTTGCGCGTCCTGATGTTTCTTGTCGAGGACGAAGTCGACCGCCTTTACCATTGATCTGCCTGCTGCAGAGTAGGTTTGTGGTTCGACGCCAATCGATGCCATCGCCATGATTGCCAGCGATGTCATCGCGACATCATGGCCACGATCAGAGATCGATCCATTGTCACGCTGTACCTGGACGAGATACTCGACCCCGGACCTCACTGCGCGATCAATGTCATCGGGCAGGTAGAGGCTGGCCGGGGATTCACGCAGCAATTGAGGATCTTGGGCACGACTCGCATGGCCTGCAGTTGCTGCTGCCAGTCCCAGCAACCAGTGTCTGCGAGAGCTTCGAGCGAACGTGTTGGGGTTCGGATTCATGGCTTCACTCGGACTTTTCCGCTGCACGGGTGGCGATGGCTCGGAAGTAGGCTTCAATCTCGCTGCGATACTGCGGAGCAACGCTTGCTGCACGACTCTCTGATGCATCCGCTGTTCGGCGTTCTCGAAGTTGTCCCCAGTCTGTTCCCGCTCGTTCGATTTGACTGATGTCGATCTTGCCACCCGCAGGCATTTGCATACCGGCTCCCGATTCCGTGGCTGGGTTCGACCCTTGGGATGGGCTCGGTTGGTTGGGGTTCATTTGTGCTTGCCGGTCGCGGGCGGATTGCTGAGACTGGGACTGCATGGCGTTGGCTAAGGTTGGCGAGGCTTCACCGGCAGTTTGGGGCTGTCCCGATGGTTGGCCCGCCTCTTGCCCTGGCTGTTGACCAGCTTGTTGTTCTGATGGCTGGCCAGGCTGCTGTTCCGATGGCTGGCCGTCCTGCGACGATTGGCTTTGTTCTGATTGGCTTTGTTGTGATTGGGCCATGGCGCGATCGAGTTCATCCAGAGTTCTGGCCATTTGTTGCCCCTGTTGTTGTTCTGGGCTTGCTTCACCTTGCTGGTTGGAAGCACTCTCTTGGTCAGCCTGCTGGCTCGTTTGTTCGCTGCTCTCGCCAGCATTTTGTGGTGGTGAATTGGCCAGTAATTCTGCGAGTTCCTGGGCGGCTTGACTGATTTGTTCGGACGCATTTGCCACATCGCGGTTGGCTTGTGGGCTTTTCTCCGGGCTGGCAGCGGCTTCCTCTAACGTATTTGAGGCATTTTCAGAAGCCTGCGAGGCTGTTTGCTCGATGGCGTCTGCGATTGCCGTAAGTTGCTCGGAAATTTCATCTTGGCCAAGCCGTTCCTCGTGGCGGGCTGCCCTACGTAGTTGCTCTGTTGCGTTGTCTATCTGTTGTTGAATCTGATCCTGCCGCCGTGCCAACTGTTCAGCAGCAGCTTCAGGCACTCGGAGTTGGTCTTCGATACCTAGACCGTTGCTAAGCTCGCGGAGGGCTTCTTGAATCTGGTCCAATTCACCTTGGGTCTGTTCGGTCATCCTTGCTGCCAATTCTGCTGCTGGGTTTGGTTTGTCCAGAGAAGGCAGTGCTTGACTCCGTGTGTTTTGTTCACGCTGTCCTGCTGATTTCTCGCGCTCGTCGGCGAATGCTTGCGTTTCGTCAGCCGCTTTCTCAGCTTTGTTAGCATTGTCGATTAGCGTTTGCGTTTCTTGGAGGTCCCGCTTGAGGTTGTCCGTGTTACCTTGTTCGCGGCTCAGTTGTGATTCGATCTGCCGTTTGCGATTTTCGGCGCTTCGCTTTTGGTTTCTGGCGTCCGTGGCTCGTCGAGCAGCCTCGCGTTTGGCAGCCGACCATTGCTGTCTTTCACTCGTCGCGTTGCGTATTTGTTGGGCGCGTGCGTCTCTGGCAGCGGCTTCGAGTTGCTGTTGGGTCCGTTTTCGACTGGCATCATCTCGGTGGATGTTTTCTTGCGTTGCCTTGTCCGTTGGTTCTTTTGCACTGGCCAAGGCTTGTTTGGCTTCCTCGATTGCCTCTGACATTGCCTGAGCAGTTTGCTGCATATCACTCAGTAAGCTCGGTTTGCCAGCCAGTTGCGATGCCTGTTTCGCGGCGTCACGTAAACTTTCGCGAGCTTGTTTCAGATCCTCCTGCGCTTCAGGCACGTTGCCCTGTTCTTTGGAAACGGCTGACTCGGCTTTCTGGACGAGTGCCTGTTCAAGTGTGGTGGTGCGAGCTGCCAGATTCGAAAGCTGCTCAGTGGCGCGGCGTTTCTGTTCATCGATCGAGGGGTCGGCATTTTCCAGGTCCCGGTTCAGATTTCGTTCTTTCTGAGCAGCGTTTTCCAGTTCCTGTTGAGCAGATTCGGCGGCTCTCTGTGCGATTTCAGAGAGTTCCTGCTGCATGGGTTCGTTTTGTTTTAGTTCCTGTTCGAGTTGTTCCATCAGTTCTTGAGGCGTACTTTCTGCTGACTGTGCCATTTCTTCTGCTTCGTTAAAGCGTTGGTCAAGCTCGTTTTGCATCTCTAACGCTGCTTCGGCTTGCCGAAGTTGTTCGCGGGACTCGCTCACATCTTCACCGTTTTCAGCGGCTTCGAAATGTGCAGCGGTCTGCTCAAGGGCATCTGCCAATTGTGCCAGTGCTTGCGCCGTCTGGTCCAGGGCTTCCTGACGCTTCTGGTCATTGGGTGCCATTTTTGCTTCGTTCATGGACTCTTGGGCGCGATCGGCTGAATCCTGAATTTGGGCCGTGGCAGCATCCGCATCCCGGGCGAGTTCCCGTTGTTCTTGATCGGTAATCTCGGCGGTGTTTGCAAAGTTGACAAGCGCTTCAAGGGTTTCCTGAGTCGCTGCCTCGGCTTCTTGTTGTTTTTCAGCCAGATCCTCGGTCGTTTCGTTGGTTGAATCAGGGCGTGCCTCGGTGCGTTGTTCTGCCTCTTTTACTTTTTCCGCTGCTTCGCGAGCCTGCTCAGGCAGGGTCAGAACGTATTGCCGGATTGTATCGCGGGCTTGCTCGACACCAGGTGGAAGAGCCGCCATGGCTGACGCAAATACACGTTCCATTTCAGACAAAGCCTGGTCGGCGGCCACCATCGGATCATCGCTCCAGCGGCGCGAGATGATTCTGGTTCGTGCCAAGTTGAACTGTTTGCCGAAACGGACGCGATCCAAAATGCGTGTTTCCGGTTCCGGTTTCAGTCTTGCATTGATCATGGTGTGAACTGGCCATTCCATGCCAACACCGATCCGTTGAATCTGAAGCGCGTGACCCAGTTTTGATGTCGCGTTACTTTCTAAATTTCTTTCCGCCAGCATCAACGCACGCAGTTCATCGAGGTACATCAATGCCAAGTGGTACGCTTCAAGTGTCTGAAAGGCGTAGCTCAGCTTTTGATGCACAATGACTGGAGATTCTTCGCGATACGGTTGGAAACCGTTTTCGGTCACGTTTTCGATTGCCCGGTGCATCAGATTTAAGTCGGCAGCGAACTGTGGATCAAGGTTCAGGCGACTTCGATGCAAAGACTCATCGTGCGACAGTCGGTTCAGCAAAGTTTCGCGGGCCAGGCTGAACCGCAGATTCGCCAACGCCAGGTCGCGAGCTGCTTTTGACGCGTTGGCTGAATCACTGTCTGCCTCTGTCTGATCTTTTCTCGCAGTTACAGCAGCAGAACCACTCTTCAGCATTTGACGAACATTGTCACCCGAACTGCCTAGCTGGATCTGGAGTTCACGGAGCATGTCAGACATCGTCGCGTTCAGGCGACCGTCGAACATGCTGGACCGATGTTGATTTCGCAACTCGGTTGCAAATTGTTCGATCAGAGCGCGGTGTGCTTCCCCACTCGGAGGCTCTTTGATCGATGTCTGCAGGCGGGATGCCCATGAATCGATCCACCGGGTCCAGTTTTCCAAGTGTCGTTTCGTTGATTCCGGCAAGGCTTCCTCATGTTTCTGAATCAAGCCTTCGATGGCTTCCAGACGGCCCTGGGCAACTTTGACATGGCGGGGCAATCGCTCATCAGGAATCGTGGTCTCGCTGTTTGTCAGGGGGGTGAGGCTTCGCTGCAGCGACATTGCATCGTCGACAATACCCACGGTCAAAGCGTGGCCAAAGATCGCCTGTGAGTAGCGTTTGATCCGCGTTGCGTCTTGCACCAGTTGCTTTGATTGGCTGATTTGTTCGCTGTGTGCTCGTTCACGATTCTCCTTCCATGCCTCGCTTTCCTGTTCGCTGATCCAAACAGACTCCGTGAACCAATCCTGAATCGCGCTGTCCAGTTTGGTCAATCCGCGACCGACCAGTTCCCATTCGGCAGAATCAATCGACTTGCCAGACAATTGGATTTGTTGCTGGATCTGTTGCGTCAGTATTTCGCGTTCCACGTGAAGTTCTGCAGCGGTGTCCCGAGCGGCGAGCAATGATTTCGGCGGTGGCTGCTTTTCGAACTTACTGACTTTATCCATCAGATCTATGGCGTGTTGAGACCAGTCGGCGACTGCCTGCGTCAAGGAGTGCAGTGGGATCAGGTGCTGATGACGATTGCGGTCGAAACCCGGCTCTGCAACCAGAATATCGATATAACCCGATTCGCCTGACTGTCCCTTTCGGTCGATTGCCACAACGCGGGTTTGAATGATGTCCCCACCCTCGAGTTGTAATGAGTCCAGTTTGTCGTCATCTTCACGACGCATCAGGTCCCAGTCCCATTGCAGATCCAATTCTCGATCTGGAACATCGACCGTCAAAGGATTACGGATGAGTGTTTCACCATTGATCTTGTATTCCAGAATCACGTCTTCCATCGGCAGGTCATCATTGACAAGTACCCGCATCGATAGCACATCGATGGGAGACACAATCATCGTCTTGGATAGGGTCGGTCCCCAGCTGATCGATGGGGGGACATCAAGGACGGGGCTGACTGAGTACTGGGGGCTGAATGGATGGTTCAAGCCAGATCGGCGGCTGGTCGCATCAACCTGGTAGTTGGCTGGCGTACTGATCGGGATGCTGGTGACGAATTCACGATCGCTTCCTTCAACGGGCGTCAGACTGAACGAAACGCCACGGTTACCGAAACTCATTTTCGCATCTTCCACCGGTTCATCAAAGCGAAGAGTGAGTGCGACTCGTGAGCCCGACAAAGCTTTCAGATCGCCGTGTTCGGCGACTTCGACGCGGTCAGGTAACTTGGCGTACATTGGAAACTGATAACGCTTTTCAAAGGATTCCACCTTGGGTCGCGGCAGTGGATTTAATTGATGCCACAGAGTGATCGCGTCCCCCGCTACGATTCGGTAGCGTACGGGGACGGTTCCCACCGAGAGATTGGCTGCGTAGGTATTCTGATGATCCAGCGTGCCAGTCTGGGTGGGCGTGGGCGATTTTACTCTGGGTGTCATGATTGATTCGCCTTTGATGCCGTCCGCTGTCATCCACTGCATCCAGACTTCATCCACCGCTTTGCCACCAATCAGGACCGTTACACCGACCGCATCCCCTTCAGCGACGAAACCGGTAGGTGGCGAGGGTTTCAGAATATCGATCTCGGTCGATGATGCCCGTTCGATTGCGACCAGCGGCAACATGGCTCGAGCGATCCGCCGGGCAAACTGGAGTTGCGGAATCATCAACAAGGTGACACAGGCCACGGCGACCAGCACCGAGGCAAACAACCATCGCTTGACAAGACTTACCGGCAGTAATTTCCCGAAATCGAGAGCAGCTGACTGACTGCCAACCTGACGCTGCAGTTGACTGCGAAAACTTGCGGAACCGTTGGCTTCATTCGGGTCCGCGAGTTCGACCGCTGACAACAGGTCTTCACGCAAGAGTGGATCTGCAGACTCCAGTTGGCGGGCGAGAATGCGAGGGTCGCGATTTCCTAATGGTCGGATTCCAAACCACCACGCCGCACCCAATGCGATCGCATAGCCGATCAGACTGAGCGTCCAACGGATTCCATCCGTGATTAGCAACAGGTAGTCGCAGGCTGCCACTGTCAGCATGGCGAGAACCAGAAAGACCAGCCCTGCCGCTATGCCGCGAAGCAGCAGTAGCAGTCGGCGACGATGGGCGAAGGTGCCCAACGCCACTGAGGTTTGTGGGTCGAGTTTCAGGCCGCGTGAAAAATCAGTACCAAGAGACATTGCTTACACCAATCCTGCCCGTTTGCGCAACCACCATTCTGCTGAAAGCAGCATCACGATTGCCCAGAACCAATAAAAGGACTGCCAAACCAGAATATCCGATTCGATAATCGAACCACTGGAAAGTGGTTTTAACGTTTTGAGTATGTCGTCTCCGGACGACTCATGGAAATACGTTCCGCCGCCCGATTCGGCGATTTGCCGCAAAGTACTTGGGCTCAGGCTGACACGGTTAAG
>Ga0315334_10002591_pt1 | contig 11310 bp, 10 predicted proteins | sample M150034915metaG_FD_205555 | JGI IMG/M metagenome (GOLD analysis project Ga0315334, IMG submission 205555) | Ammonia-oxidizing marine archaeal communities from Monterey Bay, California, United States - M1 500m 34915 | ecosystem: Environmental > Aquatic > Marine > Intertidal zone | place: USA... | reverse complement strand
AAATTTAAGTAAAAAAGAGAAAGCAGACAAAATAAAAGAATTATCTCGTATAAGAGAAGCGGCTATGTTAGTACCAGACAATGTTATTGGTAAAGACAAAACTAAATTAATGAAGCTGATTATAGAGCAGCGTCAATTAAAAAATGAAATAAAAGCTACAGACAATAAAGAACTTAGTGTTAATAAAATAGAAAGAAAAGCGGTAGTTGATCAAGCAATTGAAGACCTTATAAAAAATGCAGATCAAGTAAGTGAAAGTTTAAAAGGAGATACTGTAGGCCAAAGTATTGTTCCTACAACATCTAAAGGAAAAAATATTGATACTTTAGCTAAAGAATATAAAAAGAATCCAGGTAGTGCTAATATTGAAAGTTTATTAAATCAATATCAAAAAATTGCATTAAAAGCTTTAGGATTTGATACTCAGAAAGGTACTATTAAAAGAGAAGACGCTGTATCATTTGTAAATAAACATTTTAATCAAATATTAGAAGGATGGGATCCATCTAAGGGCGCATTATCTACATATATTACTGCTAATATAAAACCTAAGAAATCTGCTTTCTATGGGAAAGAAGAACAATTAGCTGAAAAGGGTAAATCAACTCGTTTGGAGGATACTCAAGAACTTCCGGCTGATCAAGACCAAGAAACTCAAGGTAAAGAATATCAAGAAAAAGGATCACCATCTTCTGTAGCAGCTATTGAAGAAACTTTAGGGCATGCTCGACCTAATATTCTAGCCAAAACTAAACAAGATATAAAACAATTTATAGCAAGTAGTTTAGGTAAAGTAAGAAAAATTGGGCAGAAAGGTAAAACAGCAATAACAAAGCTTACCCCTGCTGCAGTAGCTAAATCTTTGGTTAATGCTGCAAAAGATAATAAAACTAGAGCATTGTTGAAAAAGGGGATGGGGAATTATACTAGCAATAAATTTAAGAAATTTGTTAAAAAAGCTATAAATGACGGACTTATAGATATTATTCCTTTCGCTACAATGAAGAAAAGATTTGGTAATGTTCCTGGATTTAATATAGATAAAATAGGTAGGGAAAAAGGAACTGCTGCTGGCACTGGTATTTATAAACTTTCAGGTTTAGAAAAACAAGCTTTAATAGATTATTATACTAGTCCAGACGTTAATACAAAGACAAGACAAAAAAGATATAATTCTCTTGTAGAAATATTAGCAGAAGGAATGGCGATTGAACAATTCCAAGAAATGAAAACTGATAAAGATTTCATGAATGATTTATCTATTTCATTAAAAGATTCTGGTTCGGAATTAACAGCTGAACAATTTGTTGATGAATTAGAAAAGAAATTTGATAAAAGAACGCCTGAAAAAAGATCTTTAGATAAAATAGATAGATTTATTACGACTAAATTAGATCCTATAATTGACCAATACAAAGGAACTTTCTCTAGTTTGAATCCTGCCGCTTTTGCTCAAGCCTTTAAAACAGGGTTGCGAGCATATCAAAAAGGTATAAAAAATGGGTTATCTTTTGCAGAAAGTTTACAGAAACTTATAAATAGTTTTAGTGCTTCATTTAAACTTAATCTACAACAAAAAGCTGACTTTGCAAAAGGAGTAATTGAAAAAATAAAAACAGAAAATCAATTAATTGGGAAAACCCTTATTGAAATAATGCAAACTAGCGGTATTAATGTTATTGCTAAATATATAGAGGGTGATGTAACTGTAAATTCTAAAAATAGAAAAGCCCGCCAAGAATCTATATTACAAAGTGTTATAAAAGGTAAAATACCTGGACAGTTGCTAGAACTATTGGGACTAGCTAATTTTGGAGCATCAAGACAGGAAAGAGCAAATGGTGATTATTATTATGAATTAGATAATGGCGAATGGATAATAGGTGAGCCTAGCCTTGATAAAGATGGTAAACAAAGATATGGTAAAAAACGTAAAAACGGAACTAAACCTAAGCTTTATAGTCAACCCACTTTAGAAAGTATTGAAGCTGCTTATCCAGGGCAAGGTGTAAAATTAGAAGCAAAAAGAGGTGCTTTATATTATGGGACAGATGATCCAGCCTATATAACACTAATGGACGCTGCCAATAAATATAATAAAAAGAAGTTTGAGAAGGTTCAAAGAGTTACAATCCCAGAAGGTAAAAAATTAACTCGAGCAGATAAAAAAGCTAATAAAGCCCAAGAAAAAATAAACATGCAGGCCTTAGAAGATCTCTATACTATATTAGCTAAAAGAGATAAGAATGGTAAATTAATAATTCCTTTAAATGATTCTGCATTACTTATTTCACAATCTTATCAAGGAACTACTGCATTAATTAAAATAGCAGCTCCATTTGCTGGTGTTTCACAAAGACTTATTGGGGGACAAATAGAAGAGCATAGCCCGCCAGCTTCTAGTATTGGTGCCGCTATGATTTGGGGAATTGCAAATAATCAATCTGAACTTATAATGCAGGGGATTAAAGATAATTTTATACAAGTACAATTATCTATTAGTGCTAATAATAAGCTAAATGCAGCCAAGCTCGATAAAACTATTCCTGACGGTATGAGTATAATAACTCCTAATGTTGGTATACTAAGATTAGCTGCTGCTGGAGCAAATTTGAACACTATAACAGATTTAGAAACAGGTAAATCTTTCGCTGATAAAGCAGGGTTACCGTTGCCTAAGGAATTCAGAAGTAATCCGATTGCTGTTAAAGCTCAAAATCAATTATTAGTTGATATGGCTTTAAAACCAGAATTAACATTAAAAAAGGCTAAAGAAAATCTAAAAGCGAGTGAGCTAACATGGAATAAGAAAACTGTTCAGGTCAAAAATAATGCTAAAAATTTAGCTCCAGAATTTTTAAGTGAAGATCAAACAACTTCTGAACAAAAAGAAGATTTAGAAAATTCTCAAGATACTCAAGTAAATGCGCAAAAAGTAAATAAAAAGAAAAAAGGTATTAGTGTGTTTGATTTTGATGATACATTGGCTAAAACAAAAGAGAAAGTTATAGTAACGATGCGCGATGGAACTATAAAAACATTATCCCCAGCAGAATTTGCACAACAAGCACTGGACCTGGAATCCGAAGGTGCTTCATTTGATTTCTCTCAGTTCGAAGATGTTAAGGGGGCCAAAAAAGGTCCACTAGCTGATCTTGCATTAAAACGTCAAGGAAAATTTGGTAGCGGAGATATATTTATATTAACCGCTAGGCCCCAAACATCTGCTCAAGGGATTAAAACATTTTTAGATGGTATAGGTTTAAATATACCAATAGAAAATATAACTGGACTAGAAGACGGTACCGCGCAGGCTAAAGCCGATTGGGTACTCTCTAAAACTAAAGATGGTTATAATGATTTCTATTTTGCTGATGATTCAAAAATGAATGTAGATGCAGTTAAACAAATTCTAGACCAAGTAGATGTTAAATCTAAAGTACAGCAAGCTATAGCTGATAAAGAAACAAGTCTTGATAAAGAATTTAATGAAATGTTAGAGGAATCTCAGGGGGTAAAATCTCAAGCAAAATATTCTCCTGTAAGAGCTCAATTAGAAGGAAAGAAAAAAGATAAAGGATTCTTTAAATGGTTGGGTAGACAATTAACTATTACGCCTTCAGCTGAAGACTTTTTAGGGTTAATGTATGATCTAATGGGCAGTGGTAAACAAGGAAATAGACATGCTAAATGGATTAAAGACAACTTAATTGACCCTTATAATAAAGCTGAACAAGCTATATTATCTGCCAAAGTAACTGTAGCAAATGATTTTGCTGCACTTAAAAAAGCTTTCCCATCTTTAAGATCTAAAGGAATGAACAACCCCTTAATGGATCAAATTGGTGTTGGACCATATACAAAGTCTCAAGCTATGAGAGTATATATATGGAATAAACAAGGGATGGAAATTCCTGGCCTTTCTAAACGTGATCAAAATGCTTTAGTTGCAGCGGTAGAAGCGGATAGCGAGCTTAGTGTATTTGCTGATAATGTTATTTTAATACAAAAAGATAAGCAATATCCAGCCCCGGGTGAAAATTGGGCAGGAGGAACAATTGATGGGGATTTAATGTTTAGTATAGATAAAACGCTTAGGCGTAAAGCTATGACTGAATTTGATGAGAATGCTAAAATTATATTCTCTGAAAAAAATATGAATAAGCTTGAGGCTATTTATGGTAAGAAATGGGTTGAGGCATTAAAAGATAGTTTACGAAGAATGCAATCTGGCAGCAATAGGCCAGTATATCAAGGTGGTGGGGCAAGGATAGTAAATGAAATGCTTGATTGGCTAAATGGTTCTGTTGGTGCAGTAATGTTCTTAAATATGAAATCTGGATTGCTTCAGCTTATATCTAATGTAAATTTTATAAATTGGGGTGATAATAATATATATGCTGCGGCCAAGGCTTTTGCTAGTAAAGAATATTGGCCAACAGTGGTGAAGTTAATGAATTCTGATTATTTAGTTAATAGACGCGACGGATTAAGAATAAATGTTAATGAAGCTGAATTAGCTAATGCCGCTAAAGATAGAGGTATGAAAGGGGCTATAGCTTATCTACTTGATAAAGGATTTATTATTACAAGAATTATGGATAGTTTGGCAATTGCAACAGGTGGGGCTACTTTTTATATAAACAGAAGAGATGCGTTATTAAAAAGACAAAATCCAGAAACTGGTAAAACTTATACTCAAAAAGAAGCAGAAGCAAAAGCATTCGATGATTTTTATGAGATTTCAGAAGAAAGCCAACAGTCTAGTAATCCATCTAAAATATCACAACAACAAGCCAGTTTAGCTGGTAGAGTAATATTAGCTTTCCAGAATGTTACAATGCAGTATAATAGGATGACTAAAAAAGCTATTAGAGATTTGTATAATAGAAGGAAAAAACCAGGTATGACTCAACGTGAAAGTGATATGAGTAATTTATCTAAAATAGTTTATTATACTACTATTCAAAATGTAATATTTAATTCCCTACAGCAAGCATTATTTGTATTAGCATTTGATGATGAAACAGATGAAGAAGAAAAAAATAGATTAGCTGATATTGCAAATGGTATGGCCGATTCATTATTATTTGGACTTGGATTTGGGGGAGCCGCAATATCTACAGTTAAAAATGTATTGCTAAAAGTAATGGAAGAGCGTGCTCAGAAATCCCCAGACTATGAAGAAGCTGTATGGGAAGTATTTAATATATCCCCAGTTCTAGATTCAAAGGTGCGTAAACTAAGAACAACAGCTAAAACATTTTCTTGGAATAGAGAAGAAATTGCTAAGCGTGGATGGAGTTTAGATAATCCATCTTATTTAGCAATATCTCAACTTATTTCTGCTGCTACAAATATACCTCTTGACAGGGTATTAAGAAAGATAATGAACATGAGACAAGCTATGGACGAGGAAACCAGAACGTGGCAACGAGTTGCATTAATTTTAGGGTGGAGTAGTTGGAGCGTAGGATTACCTTATTGGGGATTACAAAGTACTATTAAAAAAGAAGAAATAGCTATAGAAAAAGCAAAAAAAGATTACAAAAATGATATTAGGAAAATAAAAGCAATGGGTTATAAAAAAGTTATGGCTAGAGTTTTAAAAGATTATGATCCTAAAGATATTATAGAGCTACAATCACCGGCGGGGACTGTAGTATATTATGCAAAAATTAAAAAGAAATAAAATTATGTGGAAATTAACAAAAGAATATTGGAAAAATATGTGGAACTATTTATGGAGTAAAACATCTATAGATGAAAAAGCTGCTGCTGTATTGGCAGAAATAAATAAAAGATATAAACTTACAGCTCAAGAACTTAAAGACGTTGCTGATGCTGTGAAAGAAGTTGGAAACCAACTTGGAGATATTGATAATGCTTTAAAAGGCGAAGAGAGAAAAGGTAGAAAATCTAAAAAATAAAACAAACATGAGACAAATTTTATTAGCCCTGTGTATACTTATTACATTTAATATAAGTTCACAAGAAAAAGAAAAAGGAAAATTCTTTAAAAATGTTTATAAAGAACTATTTAAATATAGTACTATATATGTAGCTGGTGATATGCAAAATCCCAAAGAAGAAGCTAAAGATTATTTCGTAAGAACTAATCCAGATGGTGGGCTATATGACATACCGGTTGTTGTAGATGGAACTAATTATCATGAATTCGATTATAGATATGGATTTGGTATACGTAAATTAGCTAGATATGATTATGAAGTAAAAGGTAAACAATATTATGATGGAACAGAAAACAATGTAGGTTTATCTGCTACAAATTCTCCTGTTAAAGGATTAGAATATGTATTTCACTGGGAAAAAGAAAGAGAAAGAGATGAACTATATAATAATCATAGATACTTTTTAAAACATAGTGGTAAATATCACATGGTAAAAGTTGAAAGCAGAAAGCAGGGTAAAATAGATTTTAATTATCAATCAGCAGAAGTAAGAGCTAAACTACCTATTGGTAAAGAATTTAGTTTATCAGCTGGTGTTATGTATCGTACTCACGAACGACCTTATGGATATAATCCTGTAGAGATTTGGTTAAATGAAACTAATGAATTTGGTAATGCGGTAAATCCTTGGTATACTTTAGGATTTCTATATGGTTATACAGATCATTTTGCTACTATAAATGTTGATGGTGGAACAATATATGATTGGTACTGGGAAGATGCAGACGGGAACGTAGTGGCGCATACAGATCTTGAATTTAGAGAAACTGTATTTACTAACTTAATGAATCGTTATAATAATGAGATTTGGGCGGAATTAGATGCTTTTGGAGTACTCTCTCCGGTGGTCGGATTTGACTGGTACCATTACAAAAATTCTTTCTGGATGCATGTGTATGGATCTTACTTACCACCATATCATAAATATATTCAAGGTGATGAAAACTTTAGTTATTTAAATAGAAATAACCAAGGAGTTGATGGCCCAACAATAGATGGGGAAGAAGGATATGAACAATGGGAAGATTACCAGACAGGTTTAGTATTTGGATGGAAATTGAGTAAATCAATTGGCGTATTCTTTGAAGGAGAATATACTAAATTTTGGGATTCAGAAATATATAATAGTTCAGTTGGATTGAACATAACACTTAGATAATGCCATTCTGGAAAGCAATAGTATTATTATTAGTAGCGGCTGGATATATTTATTTGGCGCTTAAATTTTTAAACAAAAAAAAATGAAATTATGGAAGAATTTTGCATTTGCAGTTGTAGTGACTGCGTTAGCTGTTAATTGCGGAAGCTATAGACAAGCACCAGAAGATACAATTAAAGTACTAGCGGTTACATCTAAAGGAGATACAATCCAATTAGATGTTAACTCATTAAGACCAAGAGTATATCAAACTATATACCATACTTATCCTTATTATTATAATTATTGGAGACCATCGCCTTTTTATTTTGGTAGTAATTATTATTATCAAGGATCAGTAGTAAGACCAAATTATAGGCCTAATAATTCTAATTCAATTCAATCAGGATCAGGCTCTAATACATCTTCACCTGTTCTTACTAAACCTATAGTAAAACCATCAAGTAATACAAATATTAAAAAAAGTAAAAGAAATGAAAAAAATTAGTTTATTAATACTATTAAGTGCATTCTTAATAAGTTGTGGTTCAGATTGTGATTGTAAAAAACACAAAATGAAAGCAAAATATAAAATAAGTCATGCTACTGGAGAAACTATGTTTGATGGAGTTGAAAAAGATTCTGTAAAAATGAAGAAGATAAGAGAATGGAGAAAAGCTAAAAGAGATTCGCTAAAAAAATAAATTATGGCAAAGCAAATTGGAGAAAGTACAAAAATAACTTTAGATTTAAAAACTATTGGTTTAATAATCGGTGGTGTAATATCATTAGCTAGTTTGTATTTTGTAATGCAAGCAGATATAGCAGAAGCAAAAGAACTGCCTAGACCTGAAATATCTAAATTAGAGTATGATTTAAAAGATGAATTAATTCGGGCTACTATTATGGATACCCAAGATGATGTAGAAGAAATCAAAGAAACCATTAAAAAAATTGATCAACGCTTATATGAAATGACTCGATAATATGAAATATTTAAATCTAATTTTATTATTATTATGCTTTAATGCTTATGGACAAGATTGGATAACGGATAAAGATTTTGATAATAAAATAAATGAAAGAAATGCTTTCGGTGATGATCAAACATTACCAGTAGTTATTGAATTTTGGGCAGAATTTAATGATGGAAACAAATTTATAGATTGGAATAAATTAACTAATGTAGTATATTATAGAGCTGATATAAGTAAATGCCCTGCGGCAAAAAAGAAATATAAAGTAAGAATGGTGCCAACTTTAATTATATTTAAAGAAGGTATAAAAGAAAAAATGTTCAAAGCTGGTTTGGACTTAGTGTTACCGGCAGAATTAAATGAAATCCAAGAAGTAGTAAATGAAATAAATACTGCTAGCAAATTCTAATGAAAAAAAAGAAACTAAATAGTACTAATCCTAAATATAATCCTGTACCGAAGGAAGAAAAAGTTGAAGTTCGTAAAGAACAAATAGCTAGTATTGATAATGGGAAAGTTAATGCTTATTCGGTATTTTGTATATAAAGTAAATTAATATGGAAAGTCAAAATTTTATGGGAAAAAATCAATTGATCGATAGATTAAGTGATCAAGTAGGCGATAGAGATATGGCTTTAGGTATTTTAGAAAAAAGAGGACATGTGTTTCCTAACACAGATAAGCTTACTATCACTGGTCAGATTAGAGATGATATGACAGCTGAAGAAAGAGGTTTAGAAAGGGCTGCTAAAAATTCAGGGAAATCTGTTAGTAGTTTTATTTATGATCCACTAACTAATAGTACAAAATTAATATGAAAATAAGCGATCACATAACTTATGCGGAAGCTATACATTCTAATACCGCAAAAAGGAAAAGTATAGATAATACGCCAAACAAAGCTCAAGTAGAAGCTATGAAGTTATTGGCAGAAAAAATATTTGAACCATTAAGAAAATGGGTTGGAGGACCAATTAAAGTAAATTCTTTCTTTCGCTCAGAAACACTTAATGAAGCAATTGGAGGGGCTGCTTCCAGCCAACATTGTAAAGGTCAAGCAATTGATATTGATGATGTTTATGGTAGAAAAACTAACGCAGATATGTATCATTGGATACAAATGAATTTAGATTATGACCAAATGATTTGGGAATTCGGAACAGATATGCAACCGAATTGGATACATGTATCATACGTATCAGAAGAAAAAAATAGAAATAAGTGTTTAAAAGCATATAAAGAACACGGAAGAACAAAATATAAAGTAATATCATCATGAAAAATAGTCCATTAAACCAATTAACTGCAGAAGACATTGCAAGGAAAAAAATTAAATTGCAAAAAATAAAAGATCAACAAAATCCAGAACACGAAGATTATCGTGCGAATCCAAAGAAACAAGAGAGATTAGCTGAAAAACTTCATAAAACTAAATATCAAATTGATACTGGTAAAAGAGGTAAACCAACTACTTTAAAAAACGAAGCGTGGTTAGCAGGGCCTTCAAGAAAATCAGCATTAAATATGTTAGGTATACAACCTAAAAGTCCTTTAAACAACGGGGATTTGGATTTTGATGTAGATTATTCAGGAGCAAAGCCTGTAGATTTAGGTCCAATTAAACCCACTGAAAGAGGTAAGAAAATTAAAGCTATTAAAAAAGATGTATCAGAATGGGATCATGATAAAAATAAATTGGCATTACCTAAAGAACATGATTACTTTGTTAGTAACCCTACAGAAGAAAGTGATGTAATGGCGGTAAAAATTCAAGATGCAAAAAATATTACTAAAGCAGGTGGGCCATATCCTCAAGGAATTGGGACCAAAGGAGAGCATTATGTAAAAGTTGAAAAACCTTTACAAGAAGAATTAAGTGAAAAAATGCTATTAAAAAATAGAAGGAACAAATAAATATTAGGCGTACCATACCTAAAAGTTCCTGTAACCGAAAGGGATCTCATTTGAGGTCCCTTTCTTTATTGGTTACCCATCACAACTTAAACATGATTCGTCCATCGCGTTCATAGCAATATCACCGCGAAGAACAGATTCAGTTCTCATATAGTATAATGTTTTTATTCCTCTCTCCCAAGCATCAAGGTGAACTTTGTTAATCCATTTGGGTGTTGCCTCTGAGGGAAAAGCTAAATTTAAACTTACACTCTGATCTATATACTGCTGGCGTATACCAGCTTGCCTAACCAGTTCCAGTTGATTGATTTCTTTAAATGTTTTAAATACTTCTTTCTCGTCTTTTGTTAAATCTTTTAATCCTTGTACAGATCCACCGTCTTCTAATATCTTATCCCAAATCTCTTTAGTATCTAATTTCTTTTTCTTAAGTAATTTTTCTAATGTAGGATTCTTTCTAATAAATGTTCCTTTAGCAGATTGATCTGTAAAAACATTAGCAGCCCAGGGCTCTATACCCGGGGAAACGTTTCCTCCAAGCTTTGAATTACTAACAGTGGGAGCAATAGCACGAAGATGAGTATTACGCATACCAGTACCAACACACCACAGAGGCTCGCCAAAGGCAGTAGCAAGATCCATGCTAGCCCTTTCAGACTCAATTTTAATTTGGCTAAAAATTCTTCTTGTTTCATATTGTGATAATAAACCTTCAAATGGTAAACCTTTTTCTTGTAAATATGTATGCCATCCAAGTACACCAAGACCTAACGCTCTACCTTTTTCAGCAGCACGTACAGAATTTTCAAATCCTTTTCTGTATTTAGCTCTTTGTATAAACTCTTCTAACACACCATCAAGAAACCATATTGAATCATATATAAGATTAGTATGTTTCCACTCATTATATTTAGCCAGGTTTAGACTAGATAAACAGCACACAAAACTATGATTTTCATCTGTATGTAAAACTATTTCACTACAGATATTTGTCATATGTACTTTTAACGAGTGATCTTTGTAAGCTGGTGGATTGCTTTTGTTTGTGTTTCCTTTAAATAAGATATAAGGCTCTCCAGTCGCTTTACGTTTTTGTAATAACTTTCCCCATTTGCTTCGTGCATTTTCATTTCCACCCACAAGCTTGCGCATAAACTTATCCCCGATGACTGCACATTGATGAAGGTTAAGAGATTGTCTATTGACATCGCCCTTAGGTTCTCGAATTTCAAGCCATTCATCAAAATCGTCATGTTCAATGTTAATGTTAACACTTGCCGCGCCTCTTCTAACCGCTCCTTGGTTCGTG
>Ga0315334_10002590_pt1 | contig 11311 bp, 1 predicted proteins | sample M150034915metaG_FD_205555 | JGI IMG/M metagenome (GOLD analysis project Ga0315334, IMG submission 205555) | Ammonia-oxidizing marine archaeal communities from Monterey Bay, California, United States - M1 500m 34915 | ecosystem: Environmental > Aquatic > Marine > Intertidal zone | place: USA... | reverse complement strand
AATCTCACTAGATTCAACACTATCGTGATTTCCACCAACGAACATTGACAATCCGATTTCGTTCTCACGGACTCGCATCCATTCGTCGACGCCAGCAGCTGCGGGAGCATCAGCAACCACAATGTCGGTACTATCACTGGGTGTGTTCTGCGCGGCCTGGGTAGGTGCCGTTGGCGTAAATTCGCCCTCAGCCATTCCACCTGCAACTGCGCTACGGTTGTTTAGATAGTTGATAATCGAGAGTGCATCGAGCGGTGTGATGTACGCATCTCGGTTCACGTCTAGACGGTTGTCATAAGATAACTCTTCACCTTCTGCCAACCCGCGGGAACCGTTGGCGTTTAGGTTATTGATGATATTCAACGCATCGAGCGGAGTTACTGCACCGTCTTGGTTGATATCCAACTCGCCTTCAGGACTGCCATTGGTAACGCCCACGGTAAGAGTCTTGAAGTTAATGTCGTTATGAGCGACTGCCGCAGCAGGATTAATCGTCAGCGTATCATGTAGCGGCGATGTGCTCGGTACTGGTGAATCGCTGCTAACATCAGCCGGATCTGCTTGCACAGTCGTTACTCCCGGATTCAACCCTTTGAATTCAACAGTGAAGACCGCCAGCGGACCACCACCGTTTACAACTGCCAAGTCTTGGAACGCTCCCGCTTCGTCAACCAATCCAGGAACTGACAAGACACCAGATTGGCCATTGGGGAAACTAACTCCAAAGTTCAGGCTATCTGTAATTATTTGTAGGTTGTCACGACCGTAAACCAAATCTAGGTAGGCAGCGAATATACCGGCTTCGCTAGCAGGCACGGACCGTCCATCTTCAACAGAGACTTGGACGGTAAGCGTTTCACCGATTTCAATGTCGATTGAATCAACCCAAGCACCACTTGTTGGGTTAAACGCTTGAACGATATATGAAATGTCGTCATCCGTAGGGTTGATTCCATCGGCAGTCACTTGAATCGCAACGTTACCCTTGTGAGTATCTACACCCAAAGCGTTCGTGATGGTATAGGTTAGTTTGTCCAGCCCAAAGAAACCGGCGTCTGGTGTGTAACGAATATTTCCATCTTGAATGACCGCCGTTCCGTTGGCAGGACCATCGATGACAGCCAACACAACTACGGGATCCGCTTGGCCAGAATGATCATTAGCGGCAACGTCGATATCAGTAAATACGGTTGCTGTGGCATCGCCGACAACAACAGCATAGTCATCAACAGCAAACAAATCCGGATAGCTTTCCGATGGCTGCAAATGAACGATCGTTACCGTGCCAACCGCTTGGGTACCGGCGCCGTCTTGAATTGTGTACTCGAAGGTATCGCCGTCAATATCACCCAAGGCAGGTTTGTAAAGAACGTGCGTCCCACCAGGAGCGATTTGAATAATTGCCCCAGAATCACCTGTGGTAACTCCCACAATTGTATTAGGTGGGGCACTGCTTTCAAGGTCGTTTTGCAGCACGAGTAGCGTATTGAAGTCACTATTCACATCGACTTCAATGCGATCATCGACTGCCAGTGGTTGGTCGGTGAGTACGATAGTTGCGTAATCTTCAACTTCGCCAGCCAAAGCCGCGCCATTGGGCCCAAGTCCCCGTTCGTAGCCATAGCGGAATCGAGCATACGTATCGCCTAACTGCGCATCCACTGGAATAGGGAACGTAAACGGATTTGTCCCGGCCACAACGTCGCCATCTTTGATGATTTGTTCATCTGTATCAAACACGCCATTGGCATCAAAGTCGAGCCACGCCTGAATCACGCCCCGCGAAATATCAGAAGCACTGATTTCAATATCAACGCTGGCATCCGCACCCGCAACAAGTTGTGTGGTAAACGTCACTCCGTCTTCATCATCTGTATCGGAATTATCATCCCCATCAGCAAAGGCACCGCTTTGGGCGGCAACTTCAGCATCCACGCCGGATCCCATAAAGAGTCCTGCGACAATTCCATGCGAGGCTTCGCCCGCAAGGTCGTAGGTATCGGGAGCATCGCCAAAGTCAACTACAGCGTTGTTACCAAAATCGACGTCGAGTGAGGGCAGGCCTAAGATCATCGTAATATCATTTTGGCCATCGACTGGCAGGGTATGAACGTAACCAGCATCCAGTACTTCGCGAATCGTCACCGGACCCGCTTCATTATAAACAATATTGTAATTTCCATCTTCATCGGTAATCGTAGCTGGTTCACCAACGTCAATCGTTGCATCATTATCTAGATCAACATAAATGTAGACTCCGGCAATGCCTGTTTCGCCGGGGTCTTGCACGCCATTGGAATTTTCATCGCTATATTTAGTACCAAACACGCCGATGACCTGACCGGACGGATTAAACCCAAAATCAACATCGTCGGTGGACGCACCCGTAACAACGAAGACGTCATGACCACCATCATTGATAGGGCCACCTTCAAATTGAATAGGATCGGGCAGTGTTTGTCGGAAATTCGTTTGAGGCAATGCCTTAATCGAGAAGGCACCACCTAGATACAACTCAAATGTGTAGTTGCCATCAACGTCCGTGTGTTGATACGGCTCCAATCGCTCATGCGTGCCATTATCGTTCAGGTCCATGTAAACCGTGACACCTGGCAAAGGCGCCTCGGTCACTTGGCGAACACCATCGCCGTCCGCATCGATAAAGACATTACCCGTAATATCAGCAGGTGTCGGTGGCAAATCATAGCCTGTGATGATGGGCACTTGCGCCGTGGTAATACCACCATCTGCACCGAACCCAAGTCCACGACGGGCAAATGCCCGCCACAACGCATCATGATTCACGCCACCGGTCAGCGCCTGATCCGCCGCTAAAATACCATCACGGGCCTGCGTAAATGTGGGATTAATCAGGCTGTATTTCATACCATCAATGAACAACTGCATCGCCAGATTATTGGCACCTGTGGTCAAATCCAGCAAATTCGGTCCCAGCATCGAAGTTGGTCCCGTATCGGCGATCGCCTGACCGGTCGTCGGAGTCCGTCCAACCGCTTGGCTCAGATCCTCATTAAAGGCAAGTTCCATCGCCGATCCATCGCGCGCGCCGCCATACTTAAAGATCAACTCCCAGGTCATGTCATATAGCATCGATGCCCAGATTTCACCAGCCTGGTGCGGTTCTGTATTGGGTAACAGTGTGTCTGGATCAACCAGTGTATTCCAATCTTCATATGTCCTGCCATCAATGTTGAAATCATAGGAATAAGGCTGACGCCGACTGAACTGGTAATCACTCCACCAAGCACCCTCCTGTTTTGGATCTGCGGGATCATCAGTAGCCTTCATTCCACTTATCAGCGACAGATAATCTGCATTACCTTCATGCATCGCCCCCATTTGGGTACCCGGAATATATCCTTCCATCCATAATGGTCCACCAATTAGCCGCGCGGTCAAAGCGTGCCCAAATTCGTGGATGACGGTGTCATTGTCCATTCCGGTATCACGATTGACCACGATTGGATTCAGTGGCGGCAATAGCGTGGGCGGGACGTCATCACAGAACCCCATTGTCAGGCTAATTTCGTTTCCATCAACTAAAGCGGCCAACGACGGTGACGGCGGACCAATCGCGGCAAAAGCATTACAGATCGCATCTGGGTCATCAACATTGACGACCAGCGCATCTCCAGGCAAACCTGTCCCCGTATAATTCGTTGTCTGAAAGTTCCCTGCCGCTTCATCAAATCCGTAGCGCGCCGTAATATCATGGATTTGATTGATAGTAAAAAAAGTATTTGTAGTGGATGATAACTGATTCTGTAATACATCATGTTCCAGTTCCGGATCAAATATATCCAGAAAATTCAGATCAACACCACCATCAGCCCGTATACCGATCGGATTTGGGGGGTCGCCCACGTCACCGGTTTCGACAATCACATTGTTCCCACGTGTATCAGTAAACTCTGGTCCAGCAATACCATTGATGTCATGCCAGCCAAATGGTGAGACCAGCAAATCCGCCGGATCTTCAATAATTTGTTGCGAACCCTGATCCGGATTCATAGCCGGCGCAGAGATAACGTTATATTTGGCATGCATCACACCATCGGCCGCCATCAAGTAGTCGCCCGATTCAGCAGATACAAACGCAGCGTACGCATGCTCACCATCTTTCGTATTGATTCCAAACACCCAGGAAAGTTCCACACCGCTACCGTTATAAGCGTAGCCAAGGGCCGCTTGAATGGGTTCACTGGCAACGCCGGAATCCGAGATAACGGTTGATTGATTCTGACCAGTGGGTGGCTGCAATAGCACCGGGGATTCGGTGATAGTTAATCCAAGTGCAGAAAAGGATGTCGCCAAAGCATCAATCGGACCGATGTTGGTCGTTAAGGGATCGGTCGTCCCTCCATCGCCCAATCCTGGCAGAAAAGATGATCCTGCGGCAACGATTCGGCCATCATTTTCAACGCTAATATTGATCACGCTGCCAAGCACATCTAAGCCGTTGTACTGCTGCTGCAGTGCAATGTGTGTAACCCGCGTATGCTGGCTAACAAACTGGCTTAAAACACGATAACTACCCAAGTCTCCTGCGGTTAGTCCGAAATCGGAAGCATTCGCCTGCAGATATTCTTCGGCTACCTGTAAAGGTTCCTTACCTAGCGAAAAACCCGATTGGTAACCATCGGCACCCACCATCGTCGACGGTGCCAAGGTATAGTTGCCCAGATCTTCACCTTCGGCAACTTCCGCAAAAGCGGCTCCTAAATCGCCAGCCAGCAAATTACGATCTTCCAGGTTTTCGAATTGAAGCCCAGCCAGAAACTCCCTGCGTTTTAGGGTTTGCTGGTTGTTTCGTTTCATGATGCTCTTAAACATTTTTTTACGTCTGCCATATATCGAGAAATCCCCCTGTTTAAGAACGATTATCAGCTCGTTAAGGCAACAACCTTAATAACCATCCTTGGTATTAACACCGACTTCAAGACTCCTACCTATAAAACGACGCTCGGTTGCCGCCGATTCACTTTCGCTTTGTGACTCAAATCCACTCACCGAAGACGTCATCGGCCATATCGTTGATAGCCAACTCTAATTCTTCAATCTCACTAGATTCAACACTATCGTGATTTCCACCAACGAACATTGACAATCCGATTTCGTTCTCACGGACTCGCATCCATTCGTCGACGCCAGCAGCTGCGGGAGCATCAGCAACCACAATGTCGGTACTATCACTGGGTGTGTTCTGCGCGGCCTGGGTAGGTGCCGTTGGCGTAAATTCGCCCTCAGCCATTCCACCTGCAACTGCGCTACGGTTGTTTAGATAGTTGATAATCGAGAGTGCATCGAGCGGTGTGATGTACGCATCTCGGTTCACGTCTAGACGGTTGTCATAAGATAACTCTTCACCTTCTGCCAACCCGCGGGAACCGTTGGCGTTTAGGTTATTGATGATATTCAACGCATCGAGCGGAGTTACTGCACCGTCTTGGTTGATATCCAACTCGCCTTCAGGACTGCCATTGGTAACGCCCACGGTAAGAGTCTTGAAGTTAATGTCGTTATGAGCGACTGCCGCAGCAGGATTAATCGTCAGCGTATCATGTAGCGGCGATGTGCTCGGTACTGGTGAATCGCTGCTAACATCAGCCGGATCTGCTTGCACAGTCGTTACTCCCGGATTCAACCCTTTGAATTCAACAGTGAAGACCGCCAGCGGACCACCACCGTTTACAACTGCCAAGTCTTGGAACGCTCCCGCTTCGTCAACCAATCCAGGAACTGACAAGACACCAGATTGGCCATTGGGGAAACTAACTCCAAAGTTCAGGCTATCTGTAATTATTTGTAGGTTGTCACGACCGTAAACCAAATCTAGGTAGGCAGCGAATATACCGGCTTCGCTAGCAGGCACGGACCGTCCATCTTCAACAGAGACTTGGACGGTAAGCGTTTCACCGATTTCAATGTCGATTGAATCAACCCAAGCACCACTTGTTGGGTTAAACGCTTGAACGATATATGAAATGTCGTCATCCGTAGGGTTGATTCCATCGGCAGTCACTTGAATCGCAACGTTACCCTTGTGAGTATCTACACCCAAAGCGTTCGTGATGGTATAGGTTAGTTTGTCCAGCCCAAAGAAACCGGCGTCTGGTGTGTAACGAATATTTCCATCTTGAATGACCGCCGTTCCGTTGGCAGGACCATCGATGACAGCCAACACAACTACGGGATCCGCTTGGCCAGAATGATCATTAGCGGCAACGTCGATATCAGTAAATACGGTTGCTGTGGCATCGCCGACAACAACAGCATAGTCATCAACAGCAAACAAATCCGGATAGCTTTCCGATGGCTGCAAATGAACGATCGTTACCGTGCCAACCGCTTGGGTACCGGCGCCGTCTTGAATTGTGTACTCGAAGGTATCGCCGTCAATATCACCCAAGGCAGGTTTGTAAAGAACGTGCGTCCCACCAGGAGCGATTTGAATAATTGCCCCAGAATCACCTGTGGTAACTCCCACAATTGTATTAGGTGGGGCACTGCTTTCAAGGTCGTTTTGCAGCACGAGTAGCGTATTGAAGTCACTATTCACATCGACTTCAATGCGATCATCGACTGCCAGTGGTTGGTCGGTGAGTACGATAGTTGCGTAATCTTCAACTTCGCCAGCCAAAGCCGCGCCATTGGGCCCAAGTCCCCGTTCGTAGCCATAGCGGAATCGAGCATACGTATCGCCTAACTGCGCATCCACTGGAATAGGGAACGTAAACGGATTTGTCCCGGCCACAACGTCGCCATCTTTGATGATTTGTTCATCTGTATCAAACACGCCATTGGCATCAAAGTCGAGCCACGCCTGAATCACGCCCCGCGAAATATCAGAAGCACTGATTTCAATATCAACGCTGGCATCCGCACCCGCAACAAGTTGTGTGGTAAACGTCACTCCGTCTTCATCATCTGTATCGGAATTATCATCCCCATCAGCAAAGGCACCGCTTTGGGCGGCAACTTCAGCATCCACGCCGGATCCCATAAAGAGTCCTGCGACAATTCCATGCGAGGCTTCGCCCGCAAGGTCGTAGGTATCGGGAGCATCGCCAAAGTCAACTACAGCGTTGTTACCAAAATCGACGTCGATGTATGGCAATCCAACAACAATGGTTATATCATGCTGACCACTTGCCGGAGCGGTTAACACGTAACCAGGCCCCAGTACTTCGCGAATCGTCACCGGCCCCGCTTCGTTATAATCGATGCCGTAATTACCATCTTCATCGGTAATCGCAGCTGGTTCGCCAACATCAATTCGACTGTCATTATCTAGGTCGATATAAATATAGACTCCGGCAATACCCGTTTCGCCGGGGTCCTGCACGCCATTGGAATTTTCATCACCAAACTTGGTGCCAAATATTCCCAACGTTTGATCCGAGGGAACAAAGCCGAAGTCGATTTCCGCGGTGGACTTACCGGTTACAACAAAGACATCGTGACCACCATCGTTAATGGGGCCATTTTCAACCTGGATAGGATCTGGCAGTGTTTGTCGAAAATTTACTTGCGGCAAGGCCTTAATCGAGAAAGGGCCACCGAGGTACAATTCAAATGAATAGAGACCCTCGGCATCAGTCGCCTGCCACGGCTCCAACCGTTCATGGGTACCATTATCATTTAAGTCCATATAGACGAGCGTGTCAGACAGTGGTGATTCAGTGACCTGACGAACACCATCGCCGTCCGCATCAATAAATGCCGTACCTGTAATATGAGCAGGCGTAGTAGGCAATTCATAGGAGGAATCAATAGGAACAGTTATTGTCAATGGACCACCGTCCGCACGAAAACCCAATCCGCGGCGGGCAAATGCCCGCCACAGAGCGTCATGATTCACGCCACCGGTCAGTGCCTGATCGGCTGCCAGGATGCCATCGCGGGCTTGAGTAAAGGTGGGATTCACGAATGTATATTTCATACCGTCGATGAACAACTGCATCGCCAGATTATTAGCACCTGTGGTCAAATCAAGCAAATCGGGCCCAAGCATCGAGGTCGGCCCCGTATCTAAGATGGCCTGATTTGTCGTCGGCGTACGCCCCACAGCGTGGTGCAAATCCTCATTAAAGGCAATTTCCATCGCTGAACCGTCGCGCGAACCGCCGTACTTAAAGATCAACTCCCAGGTCATGTCATATAACATCGATGCCCAGATTTCACCCGCCTGATGAACCTCGGTATTTTCTATCGTAGTGACAGGATCATCTTCCGCATTCCAATCCTCGAATGTCCGACCGCTAATCGCCAGATCGTAAGAGTAAGGTTGTCTACGAACGCCCTTTGTATCGTTTCCAGTGTACCAATCTGTATCCCATTTTGCGTCGCCTGGATCATCCGTCGCTTCCATACCGACGATCAGAGCAAGAAAATCACCACTTCCTTCATGCATTGCTCCAATTTGGCTGTCGGGTATCGAACCCTGCATCCACTGTGGCCCACCAATTAACCGAGCTAACAATGCGTGGCCGAATTCATGAATTATCGTATCATTATCCATACCAGAGTCACGTGCCGGCACCGTCAAATTACAGAAATTCAATTCCATATTCACGTCTTGACCATCAACATCCGCTGCAGGCGCGGGTGACGGAATAAACGCCACCGAGGCATTACAGATGAGGTCAGGGTCGTCCACATCCGTTAACATAGCATCACCGGGTAACCCCAATCCCGTATAGTTGGTTGCCTGATAGTTACCGGCAGCTTCGTCAAATCCGTAGCGAGCCAGGATATCATGGGTTAGATTTAAGGCCACAAACGCATTCGTCGTCGACGACCTCTGATTTTGTGGTTCCGTGTGGTTTAAAAGCGGATCGAATTGATCCAAAAACTCTAATTCCGGACCTCCTTGCGCTCGGTCACCTGTTGGATTAGGCGGTCGGGCGCCAAGACCCCCAACCTGAACGAAGACGTTGTTGCCGCGTGTATCAGTAAACTCGGGTCCAGCGATACCGTTGGTATCGTGCCAGCCAAACGGAGACACCGTCAGATCGGCAGGATCCTCGAGGATTTGCTGCGAGCCCTCATCCGGGTTCATATCAGGAATAACAATCGCGTTATATTTCGCATGCAAAACACCGTCTATCGCCATCAGATAAGCACCCGACTCGGCAGATACAAAGGCCGCATAGGCGTGGTGCGCATCCTTAGTATTAATATCAAATCCCCACGTAAGTTCGACGCCCGAACCATTGTAGGTGTAGCCCAATGCCGCTGTAATCGCCTGATTCGTCACGCCAGAATCCGATATTATCGTCGTTTGATTTTGACCGCTAGGCGTTTGCAGCAGTGATGGAGATTCCGTGACCGTTAGACCAAGTGCTGAAAAAGCGGTTGTTAAAGCATCAATTGGGCCCTCATTTGGCATCAAGGGGTCCGCCGTCCCACCATCTCCTAAACCTGGAAGAAAAGATGACCCCGCCGCCACGACTCGACCATCATTATCTACACTAACGTTGATCATGCTCCCGAGCACATCCAACCCGTTATACTGCTGTTGCAGTGCAATATGCGTGACACGGGTATGCTGGCTAACAAACTGACTGGAAATGCGATAGCTTCCTAAATCCACATCCGTTAACCCGAAATCCGACGCATTGGCGGCAAGATATTCTTCGACCACCTGCAGAGGTGCCTTGCCCAACGAAAAACCCGACTGATAACCATCGGACCCGACCATCGTCGTCGGCGCCATAACATAACCGCCTAGACTTTCACCCTCAGCAACTTCCGCAAACGCAACTCCCATATCACCGGCGAGTAAATTGCGATCCTCCAGAGCTTCAAACTGAAGCCCAGAAAGGAATTTCTCCCGTTTCACTGTTCGCTGGGTTTTGCGTTTCATAAATTTCTTAAACGTTTCTTGCATCTGCCGCATCTCGAGGAAAACTTCTGTTTAAGTTCCAATACGATTACACATTGAGTCCTAATTAAAGAACCCTCACTAACCATCGTTGTTGTTTATTTCAAAAACGTCAATCAAATTGCCGTTTTGACTACCACATCCACTCAAAACCAGCGCTAAAGCCAGTATACAACACATCTCCATTGTCCACTAACGACGTAGCAGGCACAGGCTGAACAAAAGGCGGGTTGGAACTGAACTGATCAGACGCCAAAGCAACACCATCAATGTAAAGCACTTCATAACCAACTCGTAGTGTTAAATTCTGATTCAGCTTCCAGTTCGCCATTACTCGACCTTCAACTAGGAATGTCGCACGATTGGTTTCATCATCGGTTCCAACCGGTGGATTAATCGAAGTTGCGAAGTAAGTCGACCGACTCTTGACCTGATTGCCATAGGCACCAACTTTGACAGCAGCTCCAAAACTTAAATCAGTCGTAGCCTGAAACCAAAGATCACCACCAATTTGGCCACCGGTAATTGCATTGACCGTTCGTGAGTCATAATCCAACACACCATTAGCCGACTGCGAATTAAACCCAAATGCTTCTGTTATGTAAACGTGTCGCACACCAGCGAGCCAAGACCCTTGCCAGCGACTTTGTGGATCCATCCAACGATGACGAAAACTGAGTTCCACGTTATCAATATCTGAACTGTATGCCATACTGTGCTCATCAGCTTGCCCGGTTTCGCCAAACCCACCAAAAGGAGCAGTGCCAAAATTACTAAGTACGGAAAATAAATTACCGTTGCTAGTAACGGTCTTGTTAGCATCAAAACTCATCAACCCGTAGTACGTAAACTCAACCACTCGTGAGCTCGACAACGGAACTGCCGCCTCAAACCGCATGCCAGTTTCTCGCGAAAACGCACCACTGTCTGTCGTCAGAACGATCGGACCAGAAATCCCCTCACTAGACAATTCCCCCTGACCGGTTCCCGCATCACGCTCCATATACATTGCGTCGATGGCTATATCAAACCAACGAGGAGAGCGACGCACGACAGCCTGCTCGAATCGACTAGCGACCCGGTTGGCGTTATTGCGCCCAAATGCTCGAAAACGATCAGCTTCTCGCTCAGTAGCAATCGCAGAAACACCTGCCTGCTGCACTCCGCCAGGCATAACCCCAGCGGCACTCGGCATAATATTACTGCGCAGACCCTGCGCCTGTGGATAAGTCCCTATCGGGGCCATCACACCTGGCTGCGGACCCAACTGCCCACCGTAAGCCGGCGGAGCATATGCTGGTTGCTGATTATAATAACCTCCTGGCTGATAAGGCGTGCCACCGCCTCCATACACAGAAGCACCTGGATATTGAGCCGCCACCATTGATGCCCCAAATGCAATTA
>Ga0315334_10002589_pt1 | contig 11321 bp, 12 predicted proteins | sample M150034915metaG_FD_205555 | JGI IMG/M metagenome (GOLD analysis project Ga0315334, IMG submission 205555) | Ammonia-oxidizing marine archaeal communities from Monterey Bay, California, United States - M1 500m 34915 | ecosystem: Environmental > Aquatic > Marine > Intertidal zone | place: USA... | reverse complement strand
AAATCATTAATTTTTTCCAAAGGTTTATTTGGAAATCTTTTTGCTCCTAATCGAGCTGGTATTATTATTGCGGTATTTTTCATAAATAACAAAATTATGCGTCTAACCGTCGCAAAACAAGCTTGTAAAAGTTAATTTTTTTGATTTAAGTCATGATATATCTTAAGGCTAAGTTGTACTAAATTTAAAAGCTTTTTTAAAATGAATAAAATTATTGTATCAATTGTATTTGCTGTAATCCTAGTAGTAGGAATTAATAAAATTACAAACTCAATATTTTATGTTGAAAAACCAGAAAAATCTGCATATCAGGTAGCTAGTATAACTACTTCTGTTAGTACAACAGCAGCCGAAGCCAGTGCGGGATCTGAAAATATTATGGTAATATTTGCTTCAACAAGTGCAGCGGAAGGATCAAAAATTTTTAAAAAATGCGCAGCCTGTCATAGCATAGCCCAGGGTGGCGGTAATAAAATTGGTCCAGCTTTATGGGGCGTTCTTGGAAGGAATGCTGGATCTGTTTCAGATTACAAATATTCAAAAGCAATGGCAACACATGGAAAACCGTGGACCTTTGAAGAAATGAATAGTTTTTTAATAAAACCTAAAGATTGGATTAAAGGAACTAAAATGTCTTTTGCTGGATTGAAAAATGAAAAAGAAAGAGCTGCTGTAATCTTATATATGAATGAAAATACAGATAGTCCTTTACCTTTAAACTAAATATTTATTTTAGGCACCACTCTATAATGCTTTTTTGAGCGTGAATTCTGTTTAAAGTTTCTAGCCAAACTGCAGATTGCTTACCATCCATTACATCATTTGTAACCTCTTCCCCTCTGCTGGCTGGGAGGCAGTGCATAAAAATTGAATCTTTATTGGCAGCGTTCATTATTTTTTTATTTACTTGATAAGGTTTGAGTGCTTTTTTCTTTTTACTTTTATTTATTTTATCACCCATTGAAATCCATTTGTCAGTCATAATACAATCAACAGAACTTGCTGCTTTTATAGGGTCTCTTGTAAGTAAAATATTTCCATTATTTCTCTTGGCCCATTGAAGAATATTTTTATTTGGTTCATACCCTTTTGGAGAAGCAATTCTTAATTCAAAATCAAATTGGACCGCAGCTTCAATAAGTGAATAAACAATATTGTTTCCATCTCCCAACCAAGCAATTTTTTTATTTTTTATTGGCCCCCTAAGTTCTTCAAAAGTCATTATATCTGACATGATCTGACATGGATGACTTAAATCTGTTAATCCATTAATTAAAGGCACATCTAAATATTTAGAAAATTCTACAACGTTTTCATGTGCGTGAGTTCTTAACATCACAATATCTGCATATTCTGATAAGACTTTTGCAGTATCGTATAAACTTTCATTACCTGTCCCGTAGTGAATTTCATTTGGATTTAAAATTAATGATTTACCTCCTAACTGTTTAACTGCTAGATCAAAAGAAATTCGAGTTCTTGTTGAGGGTTTTTCAAAAATCATAATTAAAATTTTTCCATTTAATGGTGCATCGGTGTCTATTGCATTTTTATTTAAATCAGATCTTTTTTCTTTTCTTGATTTAGCGTTATTAAGGATAAGTCTTAGATCTTTCTTATTTATATCTGCAATATTTACAAATTTTCTCATAACTAACTCATTTCCTTACAGGCTGTTTCAATTTTATTAATAGCCTCATCTAATTCATTCTTGTTTACTATAAGTGGAGGAAAAAGTCTTATAACGTTATCTTCAGCCTTAACCGTAAGCATTTTATGATTCGTAAGTTTTTTCATAAATTCATTATTGTCTACCAACATTTTTAACCCCAACATTAAACCCATTCCCCTTACTTCCTCTACAATTTTTGGATAATTTTTCTTAATTTTATTTAGTTCACCTTGAAAATATTCACCTTTTTGTTTTACATTTTTTAAAAAATTTTTTTCAAAAAGAATATCAAGTACAGCATTACCTACTGCCATAGCCAAAGGATTTCCTCCAAAAGTACTTCCATGCGTGCCAGGAGTCATTCCAACTGACACTTTTTTTGTAACTAAACATGCACCAAGTGGAAAGCCTCCTCCGATTCCTTTAGCTATAGGAACAATGTCAGGAACAATTCCCGAGTGTTCAAATGCAAAAAAATTTCCTGTTCTATAAGCACTTTGCACTTCATCTAAAATCAAAAGTATTTCATGTTCATCGCATAATTGTCTTAAACCTTTTAGGCAAAAATCAGGTATAACCTTAATCCCTCCTTCTCCCATAATAGTTTCAACCATAATTGCCGCAGTATTTTTGGTAATGGCATCTTTTATAGTTTCATGGTCTGCTTTAGATTTATTGTGAGATCCTGGAAATGGCACTTGATCAAAACCATCTACAATAGGACCAAAACCTTCTGTATGTTTTGGATTATTAGCTGCAAATAAAGCAGCTAAAGTTCTTCCGTGGAAAGCACCTTGAAAAGTAATAATTCTATTTTTTTCTGGTTTCCCAATTTTATGAAAATATTTTCTAGCAATCTTTATGCTTGCTTCTGTTGCTTCGGTTCCTGAATTTTGAAAACAAACAAAATCAGCAAAAGTATTATCTGTTAGTCTTTTGGCTAGTCTTTCTTGGTCTGGAATTAAAAAAGCGTTTGAAACATGCCATAATTTTTTTGATTGCTCTTGTATTGTTTTAACTAAATGTTCATGGCAATGACCCAAAACATTAGTTGCAATGCCTTGGACAAAATCAAGATATTTGTCCCCATTTTCTGTAAAAAGATAGCTGCCTTTTCCATTGGTAAAAGAAATAGATTTCCTTGCATATGTACCAAGAACTGAACTCATAAATAAATTAAGATTTTATTTTATAACCTTTTTTAAACAAAATATATGCCGCAAACCATGTAAGAAAACTTAATATAATAAGATAAAAAAGTCCAAATTTTGTTGATCCATCGGCAACACCTAAAAATGCAGACCTAAAACCATCAATGATATAAAAAAATGGATTCCATTCACTTACATTTTTTAAAATATCTGGCAGTCTATCAATTGAATAAAAAGTACCTGATAAAAAAGAAAGGGGAACTATTATAAAATTTGTAGCAGATGCCATATGATCAAATTTTTCAGCCCACAATCCTATAATAATACCAATAGAACTTAAAATAAAAGATCCTAAAAAAGTATAGATAAAAATTGATAAAAAATTGTGAATTTCAAATTCAACTATAAAACTAAACACAAAAATAGAAACTAAAGCGATAATTATACTTCTGGTGCAGGCTGCTAAATTTGTAGCTAAAGTAATTTCTCCTGCGGTTAGTGGAGCATATAAAATATCTACTATATTACCTTGAATTTTTCCTATCATGATTGAAGAAGAAGAGTGAGAGAAAGCCTGCTGTATGACTTGCATAGCAATAAGTCCGGGTGCGAGAAAAGTTATAAAAGGAAAACCTAAAACTTCCCCTTTGTCATTCCCTATTGCTAATGAAAGCACAAGTAGAAATAAAAGTGAGGTTACAAGTGGAGAAATAATTGTTTGTATTACAACTACTAAAAACCTTAATACTTCTTTCTTATATAGTGTCCAAAAACCTATCCAATTAATGTAACCAAATTTTTTTTCGTAAATTTTGTAATTTTTTTCAATTTCAACCATGACGCTGCTTATATATTATAAAATGCTGGTAAATAAGGTGTGCTTATTTAAATTATAATTGTTAGTAACATATCCACATAGAGTGGTTTTTTTTATTGCAAATACAATATATAGTAGGTTTAATTCATTTATAAAAAAAATGAGCTGGACTACAGAGCGTGAAGAACGCCTAAAAAATTTGTGGAAAAAGGGACACTCAGGAAGTGAAATTGCAAGATTGCTTGGAGACACAACACGAAATGCAGTTATTGGAAAAGCCCACAGATTAAACTTAGAAGCAAGATTAGTATCAAAAAAATCAGTAGCAAAAGTAAATACCGAAAAAAATACTTCTCCAGAAATTAAAACTCAAAAACTTGGAAGAAAAGCAAGATTTAAAGCTTTATTGCTAGATAAAAATTTTGAACAAGAAAATCCAAAAAAACTTGAAGGACTAACTGACGCAACATGTAGATGGCCAATAGGTCACCCGTATGAAAAAGATTTTTATTTTTGTGGCCGAAAACCTATGGAAAAATTTCCTTATTGCAAACTCCACGTTCTTTATGCATTCCAACCTAAAAATGCTAAGGAAGAAGATCAAATTACTGAAGAAGATATTCCTAAATTTATTGAAAAGAAGATTAAATCAGCTTAACGAAAAAACTTTATAGTTTTTTTAAGTTAAGTGTGCCTAAAACTACCCAAATTGTCCCCCGGTTCTAAATCTATAAATATATTTAGGAAGAATACTTTGAATAGATGTGCCGGTAATACCTAAATCCTTTAATACTGGATAGTCTCCTGAAGTAATACTATTATGCTTTAATAATTCTACCTGATCAACAGTTAAAATTGGTTTAGACATAATTTGTAGAAAGTAAGATTGAAACTTAGCTACGCCAAAAGGAATGGTTATTAAAAATCTTTTCTTTCTTATTTCGATTAATAAAATTTCCATTAACTCTTTAAATGAATAATTTTTAGGTCCACCAAGTTCATATATTTTTGATTCTGAATTATTTAGTTCTAATGATTTAACTATAGCTTTAGCAACATCTCCAACATAAATTGGAGCAAATTTTGTTTTTCCCCCTCCAATTAATGGAAGTGCCGGAAAAAATTGAGCAATTGATGCAAAAGTATTAAAAAATTTATCATCTGAACCAAAGCAAACAGAAGGTCTTAAAATTATTGATGACCTAAAATTATTTAGAATATTTTTTTCTCCTTGAAGTTTTGATTGAATATATTTTGAAGGATGTTTTTCTTTAACGCCAAGAGCACTAATATGAACTAGCCTTTTTATTCCCATCTCATTACATAAGCTGCTCAATAAGTATGGAAACTGAGCATGAATTTTATTAAATTTTTGTTTTCTCGTTTCATAAAGTATGCCTACGAGATTAATTGCAAAATCACAATTTTTTAAAATTTTTTTAATATCACCTGTGTTTAAAATATCAGTTTTAAAGAGCTCAATTTGACCGGGGTTTCCTGAAGGTTTTAAATAACCCTTTAAGTGTGGATTGCGTGTTGCTACCTTAATTCGATAGTCTAACTTTGTTAGTTGACGCATCAAATGTTTGCCTAGGAATCCTCCTCCTCCAAAAATGGCTATTATTTTCTGATTATTTTGCATTTTGACAACATTAACATTATATATGATTTTAAGTATGACTAAAATTTATAAGTTTCAAGATGATATTTCGACCGAAGTGTTAAGGGAACTTGAAAAATATTCGAGTATAGCAATAGATACTGAAGGTACTGGTTTAGATATAACAAAAAGGGATAAACTTAGCTTGATTCAAATAAGCACTGGAAATAACGAAGCTTATATTTGTCAGCCTAATAGAAAAAATTACAAAGCTCCAAATATTGTAAAAATTTTAGAAAATAATAAAATTACAAAAATCGGCCATTATTTAAGATATGATGTATCTGGTTTAGAATATTTTCTTAGATGTAATATACAAAATATTTTTGACACTAAAATAGCAAGCAAGCTATGTAGAACGTACACGCAAAATCATGGCTTAAAAGATTTGGTTTTAGAATTTTGTGGAAAAAAATTAGACAAAAGATTAGGTTCAAGTGATTGGAATAAAGATTTAGAAAAATTATCAGACGGACAACTTCAATACTGTAGTAACGATGTTATATATTTACACAAAATTAAAGAAGAGCTTAATAAAATGCTTATAAGAGAAAATAGACTTGAACTTTATGAAAAAACTATTCAATTTTTAAAAACGAGAATTAAACTCGACCAACAAGGATTTACAGAAGATATATTTCAACACTAATGAACAAAGATTTAAAAATAGCAAAAAAAACTATTCAAACTGAAATTCAAGCTTTAAAAAAATTATCTGCCAGCTTTAATCGGACGTCGCGATTTTCAAGGGCAATAAATTTAATTTCAAAAACTCGTGGTAAGATATTAGTTGTTGGAGTAGGAAAAAGCTATATTGTGGGAATCAAAGTCAGTGCTACTTTATCAAGTCTTGGTACTCCAAGCGTAGCATTCAATGCTACAGATCTTCAACATGGTGGCTTAGGTGCAATACAAAAAAATCATGATGTTTTATTAGTATTTAGTGTTTCTGGAGAATCTTCAGAATTAAATAACATATTAAAATATGCAAACAGACATAACATTTCAGTTATCGGAGTTAGTTGTAAATCTTCATCGATGCTTCTTCGTTGCTCAACAATTAAAATATTGCTACCTAAAGTTCTTGAGGCGGGTCATAGTCTTGCCCCAACTTCTTCTTCATTAAATTTCTTATCTTGGGGAGATGCTCTTGCTATCGCATGCATGAAAAGGAAAAAATGGACAAACAAAAAATTTGTGAATGCACATCCTTCTGGAACTTTAGCTACATCTTTAACACAAGTTAAAGAAATCATGGCTAAAGGAAAAGAAATCCCACTAATCTCAACAAATAAAACTATGCGATCTGCGATAACAGAAATGTCCAAAAAAAAATTAGGATTAGTTTGCTGCAAAGATAAAAAAGGGAAAATTAGTATTTTAACTGATGGCGATTGCCGCAGACACTCAAATAATTTATATAAGAAAAAAATTTTAGAAATATCTAGTAAAGCACCAATTTGGATTTCCGATGCAGATACAGCGCTTTCAGCAATTGAAAAAATGAATTCAAAAAAAATAACATCGCTTTTAGTTGCTCGTAATCAAGACGTAAATAAAAAAATTAAAAGTGTTATTGGCATAATACATTTGCACCATTGCTTGAGCAGAGGAATTAAATGAAAAAAAAACATCAGAAAATCCAAATAATACTTGTATCGATTGGGTTAATTTTAATTTTTATAACTTATTTTTACTATCCCTACATGAATAGGGAAAAATTTCTTCCAAATAAATCTGTTCTAAAAGAACAAAAGAAAAGTTTTGAAGAAGATAAAGATACGACTTTTGAAAATGTAGAATATAAAGGTCTGTATAATCTAAATAACCCTTTTACTATAAAATCAGAGAGCGCTCATATACTAAATGAGGAACCTGATATTGTTTATATGAATGATATGCATGTAGTTTTATATTTAAGTGACGGAAGAATGGTAAATATAGTTTCAGATAAAGGTAGATATAATAAAGCGAATTATGATTGTTTTTTTGAAAAAAATGTTAAAGCAACAGATGGAGAAACAAAAATTTTTTCAGACAATTTAGACTTATTAGCTACTGAAAATTATGTAGAAATTTATAATAATGTTATCTTAAATTATCCTATGGGACTCGTTGAAGCTGATAAAATTAACTATGATTTCGAAACAAAATATTTCAAAGTTTCAATGTTTGATGAAGAAGTAGTAAAAATGAAAGTAATAAAATGAATAATGTAAAAAAATTTAGAATTATAAAATTTAAATCTAAACCTGTATTTACTGCCAAAAATATATCTAAATCTTTTGGTAAAAGGGTGATCTTAAGAAAAATAGATATCCACTTAAATAAGGGTGAAATGCTTGGCCTATTAGGTAGTAATGGTGCGGGAAAAAGTACTTTTATGAATATTGTTTTAGGATTATTAAAATCTGATTTTGGAGATATTTTTTTAGGCAGCACAAAGCTAACAACTTTAGCAATACACCAAAGATCAAAACTAGGAATTGCATACTTACCTCAACAAACCTCAATTTTCAGAGGATTAACTGTTTATGAAAATTTATTGGGGATAGCGCAGATTGTTAAAAAAAGTAGTCAAGAACAAAAAGAAGTGGTTGAAAAGTTAATGGCTGAATTTTCAATTACGCATTTAAGAGATGTGAAAGCTACTGCGCTTTCAGGAGGTGAGCGTAGAAGAACTGAAATAGCTCGTTGTTTAATTAATAACCCTAAAGTCTTGTTATTAGATGAGCCTTTTGCAGGTGTAGATTTGCTTTCAATACAAGATATTAAAGGATTACTTTTAAAATTACAGGCTAGAGGCTGTGCTGTTTTAGTAACAGATCATAATGCTTCACAACTTCTCAGTGTTGTGGATCGAGCTTATGTAATTGCCAACGGAACTATTGTTGCGAATGGGACTCCGCGACAAATCGTAAATAATGCTGATGCAAAAAAATTATATTTTGGCGACGATTTTCTCTAATATTTAATGAAAAAAAAAATTTCTGTTCTAATAAATAATAAGATCAAAAAATTTAAACAAGGCATCACTGTCGAAAGCGATAAAAGCATTTCACACAGATCATTACTAATTGCAAGTCAGTGTATAGGTACCTCGAGAATAAATAATATTTTGGAAAGTGAAGACGTTAAAAACACAATGTTTTGTTTAAAAAAACTTGGTGTAAAAATATTAAAAAAAAATAAAGAATATGTAGTTTATGGAAATGGATTGGGTTCATTTAAAAAACCTAAAAATAATTTTCTTTATGCTGGTAACTCAGGAACTCTCGCAAGAATGCTTTTTCCTCTTCTAGGAACACAATCAAATCTTAAAGTCAAAGTTGGTGGGGATAATAGTTTGAATAAAAGAGATATGAACAGAATTATAAAACCTTTATCAAAAATTGGCTGTAATTTTTACCCTAAAAATAAAACTACCCTTCCCCTAGTAATAGAAGGAACAAATATGCCATTAGCACAAAAACATTTTGAAAAAATTGGTTCAGCTCAAGTCAAGTCAGCTATTTTACTTGCTGCTCTTAATACTCCTGGAATTACTCAAATTGAAGTAGAAAGAAATTCTAGAAATCATACTGAAAATTTACTGAGTGCAATAAATGCAGATATAAAAATTAAAAAAATAAAAAAAGGTCATTTAATTTCTCTAAAGGGACAAAAAGATCTCTTTGGATTTAACTTAGACATTCCTGGAGATGCATCTTCCGCTGCTCCATTTGTTATTTTAGCTCTATTAACAACAAATTCCAAATTGCAAATTAAAAACGTTAACTGCAACTTAACTAGAATAGGATTTATTAACATCCTAAAAAAAATGAATGGAAATATAAAAATTATAAATATAAAAAAAAAATTTGGCGAATCTATAGGAGATATAATTATTAAAAGTAGTTCTTTAAAACCAATAAAATGTTCAAAGGATTTAGTTCCTTACGCTATAGATGAATTTCCACTTTTATTTATTGCAGCTTCAATTACTAAAGGAATATCAAAATTTAGTGGGATTGGCGAACTTAGACATAAAGAATCCGATAGAATCAAAAGTATAGAATTTGGTTTAAACCAAATTGGAATAAAAACAAAATCTACTAAAGATAGTTTAACAATATTTGGAAACCCTAATATAAAAATAAGAAAAAAATTAAAAATTTTTTCTGAAGGGGATCATAGAATTGCTATGGCCTTTTTCTGTTTGGCCCAGTTATTAAATGGAAAAGTTGAAATTGAAAATTTTCAAACTGTTAATACTTCTTTCCCAAAATTTTTGCTAACTATGAAAAAAATTGGAGCAACCTTTGAGATTAAAAAGAAAAGTTAAATTATTAATAGCTTGTGATGGAGGAGCGGCTTCTGGCAAAACAACTGCGGCTAAACTAATAAGTAAAAAATATAATTTACATTTTCTTTCTTCAGGATTGCTCTATAGGTACATTAGCTACAAATTACTCTTAAAAAAAAAATCATTAAACAAGAATGCATATATTAAAAAAATATCAAAAAATATCACTTTAAATAAACTAAAAAATAAAAAACTCTTTAATCAAAATGTAACTCAATATGCTTCTCAAATAGCTAAATCTAAAAAAATAAGAATATTATTAAAAAAATACCAAAAGAATTTTGCAAAACAAAAACATGTTTGTATTGAAGGTCGTGATATTGGCAGCGTTATATGTCCTGGCGCGGATATTAAACTTTTTTTTAAATGTAATCTTAAAATAAGAGCTAAAAGAAGGTGGAGCGAATATAAAAAAAATAATTCAAAAATAACATTAAGAGGAGTTAAAAAAGCCCTAAAATTAAGAGATTATTCGGATATCAATCGTAAACACAGTCCTTTACGTATATCAAAAGATTCGATAGTAATTGACACCTCGAAATTAAACAGAAAACAAACATTAGGCAAAATTTCGAATATAATAGAAAAAAAATTATTATTAAAATATGGAAGAAATTTTAAAGCAAAGCAAAAATAAATCTCACGAAGAGTTTGAAAAGCTTCTTTCGGAAGATCTGGGTAATAGAAAATTCAAAGAAGGCGAAATAGCAACCGGCACTATAGAAGAGATAGGAAAAAAATTTGTTTTCATAGATCTGGGACTTAAAAGTTCTGGCATTATTCCTCTTGAAGAATTTAAACTTTCTAAAGAAATGGAAAAAATTGAAATTGGATCAAAAATTGATGTTCTTCTCGAAAAAATAGAAAATAAACATGGTGAAGTCGTTGTTAGCAGAGAAAAAGCTAGAAGGGCAAAATCATGGAAGAAAATGGAAAAGGCTTTCGAAAATAAAGAAGAAATCAAAGGCGTAATTATATCAAGATGCAAAGGTGGTTTTATTGTTAATGTTGAATCATGTTTTTGCTTTTTACCAGCTTCGCAACTAGATCTTAGGCCCTTAAAAAGTTTTGACCATCTAATGAAAGTTCCTCTAACATTCGAATGTGTCAAGCTAGATAAAAAACGTGGAAATATTGTCTTGTCAAGAAGAGCGGTTATAGAAAAAATAAGAGACAAAGATAAAAATAAAATTATATCTAAATTAAAAGAAGGTGATGTTGTACAAGGAACTGTAAAGAATCTTACAGATTGGGGTGTATTTATTGATTTAAATGGCGTTGACGCTCTTTTGCATATTACCGACATATCCTGGAGCAGGATTAACAAACCATCTGAATTACTTTCACTCGGACAGTCAATAAAAGTTAAAATTACTAAAATTGAACCTATAAAATTAAAAATTAGCGTAAGTATAAAACACCTTACTGAAGATCCTTACACACAAATAATAAATAAATATGAGATAGGAAAAAAATATCCAGCAACTATAACTAAAGTTCAAGACTATGGCTGTTTTGCAAAACTAGAAGACGGCCTAGAAGGTTTAATACATCAATCTGAATTATCTTGGACTAAAAAAAATGTACACCCTGGAAAGATATTATCAACATCTCAAAAAATTGAAGTTGAACTTTTGGAAAAAGATATAGAAAAAAGAAGACTTTCTTTAAGCTAT
>Ga0315334_10002588_pt1 | contig 11321 bp, 9 predicted proteins | sample M150034915metaG_FD_205555 | JGI IMG/M metagenome (GOLD analysis project Ga0315334, IMG submission 205555) | Ammonia-oxidizing marine archaeal communities from Monterey Bay, California, United States - M1 500m 34915 | ecosystem: Environmental > Aquatic > Marine > Intertidal zone | place: USA... | reverse complement strand
GCAGAAGATATACCCCTATAAGCTTCGTTGGGATTATTTTGTAATTTTGCAATATTAGCAACTATGTTTTCTTGATCTTCTCCCTCTGGTGGAAATAAGAGATAATCATATATTGATTTACTTTCGTTTAGTTTTTTTTTAACTTTCTTTTTCTTCTTAACCTTACCTTTGCGTTTTATAGTAGAACCTAAAACCTTAGGCAAGCGGGCATCTCCAGGAGCATATGTATCACCATCTTTATACTCACCGCCTCCTTGACCACCATCCATAGCCATACCGACAGAAGCCATTGTGTTATCTGCTAAATACTGAGCTATTGCCTCATCGAATAAGCGCATTTTAAGTATTTAGTTGATTTATGCACAATTGTACTATAATAAGTATATGGACGTTGGTGATATTATCAATCAATACCTCGAGGAGGCTAATCTAGATACAGATTTAGACCGATTAGAAGTTATAACTACTCAAGAGAGATTAGTAAACAATAAGCATAAGTGGTCAGCTAGACTTATAAATCATAAAATAAACTTAAGTAACTTTAAGTTTAAAAGAGAATCTGCATTAGAAGATAGAATTACTGAATTTCAAAACACAGAACCTGTAAGAGTTAGTAGAACTATTGCAGAAAGAGCAGTTCGAAATAAAAAAGAAATTAAAGTTTTAGATTTAAAAATAAAAAACGAACAACTTATCATTGATTATCTAGAAAATATATATAAAAACATAAGCTTCGCTACTAATGATATTAAAAATCTAGTAGAACTTATGAAACTCGAAACTCAATGATTACTATTGAATATAATTCAACCACACACGCTATAATAGACGGTCCTGAGGTTAATATTATAAGAGAGCATTTTAGCGTAAAAAACGAAGCTGTTCACTTTCAACGTCGATTCGGTAGATTTGTACCTCCGAGAACATATGTAATAAATAATCAAGGTAAAGTTGAAATTGGATTATTAGAGGAGTTAATTAAATTCTGTGAATCAAAAGATATACTATTCAAACTAGAGGGTAAGATTAAAGACATATTATATCCTTCTCTAACTAAGGCTAGTATTACTCCATATGACTTAAAATTAAAACTAAGAGACTACCAGCAAGATATAGTTGACACGTGCATTAGTCATGGGAGAGGTACAGTGATTCTAGCAACTGCAGGAGGTAAGACATTAGCAATGGCGAGTCTATTAGAGTTTTATTATAAAAATTATAGTAAGAACTTTAGATGCTTAATTATTGTACCTGACTTAGGTCTCGCAAGTCAAACAAAAAATGATTTTAAAGAATATAATACATCATTTACTACGTCTAAATGGACTGGTAAAGATAAGTTAGATTTATCTACAAACGTTGTAGTATCAAATTTAGGTATATTACAAAGTAATAAACAAGATATATCCTGGATTGAACATATCGATGTATTAATAGTAGATGAAGTTCACAAGGTGAGAAGAGGTAATAAAGTAAATAAACTTTTTCGAGCTGTAAAAACTCCTATTAGGTTTGGTTTTACAGGAACATTACCACCAGATAATTTAGATAAATGGAACATTTTCGGGAAGATAGGTCCTCAATTATATGAAAAAAAAGCTCATGAACTAAGAGATGATAAATATGTCGCGAAATCTAAAGTTCATGTCTTAGAACTAAATTATATTACTCCAACAGCAGAAATATATCACGGTACTAATAGTAATGCGTATTACTTACAAGAGAATGAATTTATACGTAGTAGTGAGTATAGAAATACTCTAATTGCTAACTTATGCAACAAGCTCGACAATAACGGATTAATATTAGTTGACTACATCGAGCACGGCGAACTACTATTAGAAGCCTTACAGGTAACCTGTAATAACAAGGATGTATATTTTATACAAGGTAGCGTAGACGTAGAGCAACGTAAAGATATACAAAACTATATGGAAGCTCAGAAAAATGTAATTGTAATAGCTATATCAAAAATATTCTCTACCGGAATTAACATTAAAAATTTACATTATATTGTATTTGGCGGCGGCGGAAAAGCAAAAATTAAAATAGTTCAAAGTATAGGAAGAGGGCTGCGCTTGCATATTGATAAAGAAGAGCTTATAATCTTTGATATTGCTGATAATTTACGGTACGGTCAACGACATGTTGAACAAAGATTAGCTCTATATGACACAGAGCAAATAAAATACACATTTACACAATTTAATGAAACCAAAAGTTAAAACAGTTAAAAAGAAAAAGAAAAAAAATAAAAAAACGTATTACGTTAGTCCGAAACGATTTTTACAGTTATTAAAAGAGTATTATGAGTCAGATGACTTAGTGGAAGAGCTTGCTGAATCTACTAGTAAGATTGCTGTAGGTTTAAGTTATTCTCCAAATTTTATAAATTATAGCTATAAGGACGAAATGATAGGTGACGCAATAGTTAAAATGATTGCGGCTGTTAAAAATAAAAAATTTAACTTAGAGTCTACATCTAATCCGTTTTCATATTTTACTACAATCGCTTATCATGCATTTATTAATAGAATTAAGAAAGAAAAAAAATATAGAGAGACTATTTCTGCATATCAAGAACAATTATATAGCGATTTAGATATAACTGAAACGTCTAGTAAAGCAGCGCCTCAAAAAGACTACGATAAAGAGTTGTATACATAAATGTCTAAAGACGCAGAACATAAGGTCGGTTTTTTTACTGATCTACATTTAGGTCAACATCAAAACAGTGAAAAGTGGCATGATGTAACGTATAAATGGGCTCAATGGTATACAACTGAGCTTAAAAGTAAAAATATCAAAAAAATAATATTTGGAGGGGATTTGTTTCATTATAGAGATGAGATAAACGTAAAAACTTTATTTTTTGCTAATACGTTATTAGACTTATTTAATGATTTTGAAATATTAATGATACCTGGGAATCATGACGCATATTACAAGGACAACTCTACTGTTCATTCTTTATCAATACTAAACAATAGACCCAATATAACCGTATTTGATAAACCGTCTGTAGAGGTTTTATCAAATAAACGTATCGGATTCTGTCCATGGGGCACTGAGGCAGAAAATATACCTGATAATTGTGACTTAATAGTAGGTCACTTTGAGTTACAAAATTTTAACTTTAATTCCTTTAAGGTTTGTGAGAATGGAATGGAAACGGCCGAGATTTTAAATAAATGTAACCTTATATTTTCAGGACATTTCCATAAAAGACAATACCGAAAATATGACAACGGAGAAATCATATATGCCGGTAATCCATTTGAAATGGACTTCAATGATATTGGAGATCAAAAAGGATATTATATATTAGACTTAGGATCAAAAAATATACAATATGAATTTTTTAAAAATAACATTTCTCCGACTCACGTAAAAGTAAACCTGTCTAACCTACAGACTCTTAAAAATATTGCGAAGAAAAAAGGGTGGTCTAATATTGCAATAAAGATTGTTATAGATAAAGATATAAAGTCAAATTTATTAGATAAAATTATCGCGTCAATAACCTTTGAGGCTCCGTTTTCCTTTACTACGGACTATCTACACAAATTTAGTATAGGTGATAATGTAAACCTAACCAATGAGTTTGGAGACTTGAACATTAAACAATGTATTATAGAATATATTGAATCTCTCGATGTAGAGGATAAAGCTGAAGTGATCACTAAGACTGTACATCTATATAATAAGTTTTCATGAAGTATGTAGACTTTAATTCAGTAAAGATTCGAAACTTCCTATCTATTGGAAAGGAACCTGTTGAGATATCGTTTAAACACGGTCTTAATGTCATCACGGGTGTTAATAGAGATAAAGAGGATAGAAGAAACGGTGTTGGAAAATCTACAATAGCTGATGCTATTCATTTTGCTATTTTTGGTGAAACCATTCGTGAACTATCAAAAGAGTTTATAGTAAACTATATTAATAAAAAAAATACATATGTAGAATTAAAATTTTGTGTAAATGAAAATAATACAACTAAAAATTATAGAATCGTTCGTAAGCTAAAACCTACAAAATGTTATCTCTATGTAGATGATATAGATCTTACAGAGAGTACAATTCCAAATACTAATAAAAGAATAAAAAATATTCTAAACAGTTCACCAGAAGTGTTTCAAAATTGTGTTATAATGTCTCTTAATACTACACTACCGTTTATGGCGCAACGGAAAGTAGAGAAGAGAAAATTTATAGAAGGAATACTTAATTTAGAAATATTCTCTGAAATGTTATTATCAGCTCGTTCCGAGTATAATGATGTACAAAAAAAGTATGAACACATTACTAAAGATTTTGATCACGCAAATAATATATGTAAACTATTAAACGATCAAAAAGAAAATATAATTAATAGTGTTAAAGAACAAAAAGATAAAATTTTAGATAGAGTTAAAACAATACAAGATGAAATAATAGAAAATAAGGCTAAAATTAAGGCTATTAATAAAGAGCTGTTTGAGAAAAGTAAAGATAAATTTAAAGCTATTAATGAGAAGATTTCTGATATATCAATTCAATTGTCTAATGTAAAAACTAAAATTACAAGACATGAAACTGAAATAGAATTTCACAATAAAAAACTTAATAATATAGGTACATCTGACGATGTATGTCCGACGTGCTTACATCAAATTACTAACAACGACCGAGATCACATTCAAAAGGAAGAAAGCAATATTCGTAAGGATATAAAAAACTGTACCGATGATATAGCGAGCCTAAACCAACAAGTAACTAGTATTAAGGAACTAAAACAAAATAATATAGAGGCTCAAGGTCAAATTAATCAATATATTTCTAATATTAAAACGGTAAACAATAATAATAAGCTTACAAAAACATATATTGAAAACTTAAATAAAGATTTAGAGAAAAACAATACAGACTTAAAGGATCTACAAGAAAAAGAGACAAGTATAGAGGTACAAGATCTAGATAATAAAATTAATAATAATCTTAAAGAAGTACAACAACTTGAACTAGATTCTAATACAATATATAAGAGCTTATCTACACTTGAAGTTGTAAAGTATATTCTATCAGAAGAAGGAGTTAAATCGTTTATTGTAAAGAAAATATTAGATGTACTAAACAATAGGTTATTGTATTATCTTCAAAAAATGGATGCAAATTGTATATGTAGATTTAATGAATATTTTGAAGAGGAGATTGTAAATGAAAAAGGAGAAACATGTTCATATTTTAACTTTTCTGGTGCAGAGAGAAAGAATATTGATCTAGCGATCTTGTTTACATTCATGGATATGAGAAGGTTACAAGGTGACATAGCATATAATATAGTTATGTTCGATGAACTACTTGATAGCTCTTTAGATGAAAAGGGAGTAGAACTTGTTCTTAATATTATAAGAGAGCGAATTGATACTTATAGTGAAAGTATTTATATTATATCTCATAGAAAAGAATCTGTTAAAGCAGCAACAGGTGATGTAGTTGTTTTAGAGAAGAAAAACGGTATTACCACACGAGTGGATTTAACTAACAAAACGGAATAAATTTATATAATGCTTACACCATTTGCAGCTAATGTACAACGACTTCCATTTAGTCCTCCTATCATAAACAATCCATTGTCACACGGCAATGGTCTTAGTAATATAACGCAAATAACACCACCAAAGGTTACCGCAAAATCTACTACACATACCGCACCTGATCTGCCTAGAGGAGTAAACTTCTATGCCGATTATTCCGGATGCGGACATTGGAGAATGATATGGCCAGAGCTATTGCTTAACTGTTATGGTAAAGCCAATATACAGGGTGGTACTGTAATGATAGGGGATAGAAACTTTTACAAGGGCCTTAAAACTATACGAATTCAAAGACAAGCAACAGAGTCTCAATTAAATTATATTAAGTGGCTTAAAAGTATACAAGAAGAGTGCGGATTTAAGATTATCTATGAGATAGACGATCTTATCTTTAAGGAGGATATTCCTTTTTATAATAAATTTAGATTTGCATTTGAAGATGATAGTATTAGAAAGACAAGCATGGAGATTATGCAAATTTGTGACGAGATTACAGTTACAAATAATTTCATGAAGGAGTATTATATAGAAAAAACTGGCAATAAAAATGTTACAGTTATACCTAATTTTATTCCAAAATTTTGGATGGATAGATATTATGATTTTACGAAAATTAAAGAAAACTATCAAAAATATAAATCTAAGCCTCGAGTTGTTTATTGTGGAAGCGGTGCACATTTTGATATTGAAAATAACATTAAACAAAAAGATGATTTTTTTCACGTTAATGATGTAATACGTAAAACTGTAGACAAATTTCAATGGGTATTTGTCGGTGGTTTCCCTCTCTCTTTACGAGATTTAGTTCAACAAAAGAAAATTGAATATCATGAATGGAATAATCTAGTAGATTATCCAAAAGCTGTTAGTACCCTTAATGCGACAGTTTTTTATGCTCCGCTAGAAGATAGTAATTTTAATAAAGCAAAAAGTGATTTAAAGTTTATTGAAGCATGCGCGTTTGGTATTCCTAGCATCTGTCAAGATTTATGTACATATGATACTGCGTTTCATAAGTTTAAAACCGGTGATGACTTAATTAATAAAATAGAGCACTTAACTGATGATTATAAGAAATATATAAAAGAGGTTAAGAGAGCTAGAACATATATGGATAAGCGGTGGATGGAGACTAATATTGACTTTTATACCGAGCTATACTCTTTACCATATGCAGATAAAGACCGCAAATTAATTAATCTCCAAAACGGAATTAGTTGATTTATTTTTAAATTTCTCTTATACTTATAACAGTGTACAGGAATTTAGCTTATATACCTAACCAAAGAGTCATGCGACTCTACACATGGGATGACAATGGTGCTCGGATAGAAACTGACTGTCCGTATCAGCCATATTTTTATCACGAGACAAACTCAAATAGACATGATGGTATATCTTTATATGGTACTAAACTCAGAAAAGTATTTGCAAATAGTAATTTAGATCGTCGTAAAAAAATTGAAGACTTAAACGATCCTAAGGTATACGAAAACATTACACCATATCAACAATTTCTTGTAGATAGATTTTGGCAGGTAAATGAATCTGATGATTTTAATAAATTTCCGCTTAAGATATGGTTCTTTGATATTGAAACATATTCCCCAGATGAGTTTCCAAAACCAGAAGAAGCAAGTCACATGATAAATGTTATCACTGTGTACGATACTATAAAACAAATGTATTATACATGGGGAATCAACGCATATACTCCAAAGTCAGATGATGTTGTATATGTGCACTGTCGAGATGAAACTGACTTACTGCAACAGTTTTTAGATTTTTATGTTAAGGACCGTCCAGATATTTTATCAGGATGGAATAGTGAGATTTTTGATGTTCCATACGTGATAAACCGAGTTAGAAATCTCTTAGGAGAAGATGCAACCAGACTATTTTCCCCAGTACATGATGAAATTATGAAGCCAATTTACCAGCGAGTGTATCGTGGTAACTTTGGCATGACTACTACAAAATATGTGGTAGAAGGTGTATCAATGCTTGATTATCTAGATGTCTATAAAACCTTCAGCATGGGCATGAGAGACAGTTATAAGCTAGATAACATTGCGCATATAGAACTAGGAGAGAACAAGGTAGACATAGGAGAAACTAACCTTGCGGCACTGTCTGTAGAAGATTGGGACAAGTTTGTTGATTACAATATACATGATGTTAGATTGCTAGTCCGACTGGAAGAGAAACTTATGTACATGGACCTTGCGCGGATGCTGTCTTATATCGGATTAACACCATTTAACGCATCTCTAGGTACAATTAGCACTGTAAACGGTAGAGCAATTGTTGAAGCACGAAAGCTAGATCCTCCTCGAATTATACCAACATTTGTAAAAGATGGTGTTCAATCTGAAAAATACGAAGGAGCATATGTTGGTGAACCCAAACGCGGGTTCCAAGAAAACATCATATCTTTCGACGCAAATTCACTGTACCCTAGTGTAATGGTAACACTCAACTTAAGTCCAGAAACTAAGGTAGGTAGCATCGTTGGCACAGATAACGGTAAGGTCTTTGTAAAGACGGTTAATAATAAAGATATTGAGATGTCTTACAAGGATTTTAATAAATGGTGTGAGAAAAATGAAATTGCGGTTACGCGAGCTAAAAAGTTATTCTCACAAAAAACTAAAGGAATCTTCCCTAGAATTACAGATCACTTTTACGCTATCCGCGCCAAGAAAAAGCAAAAATGGACCGATGCTCGTGAAGAACTACATCAATTAGGAGTAAAATTAAAAAAGGAAACTACCAGTAAGTTACGAGCGAATTTAGAAAAAAAGATAAAAGACACTCAATTTAAAATTGACCAGTTGTGGATTGGTCAATTTACCTTAAAGATTCTTATTAACAGAATCTATGGTTATTTTGGTAATAAAATCTCGCAAATGGGTGATGGAGACATCGCAAGATCAATCACACTAACAGGTCGAGATGTGATCAAACAAAGCAATATTATTCTTAGAAACTATGTAAAGAAGATAACAGGGCTAACAGACAGAGACCTAGATAACAACGACCCTATCATATATAACGACACCGATAGTTCATATTGTACAATTACTCCAATACTTAAACATTTAAACATCCCACTACACAAAAACAATAAAATAGACGACAGAGTATATAAGCTAGTACAAGACATTGAGGATGATTTAAACGTTCATATCGAAAAATGGGCGCAAGATACCTTGTTAACTAAGGATCCTAGGTTCGTCTTTAAACGAGAGTCTATCTGTGATAAAGGCATATTTTTACAAAAGAAGCGGTATGTCTTACATAAACTTGACGATGAGGGAGTTGTTTGTAACAAATTTAAATACACTGGTGTGGAAGTGGTTCGAACCACTATGCCTAATGCAATTAAACCATATGTGAAAAAGATTATTGAACATATGATTATGACTGAAAATCAAAATACTACAAATGAAATCTTTGAAGAGACATATGAGATTTTTAAGTCACTACCTATAAGAGACATTGCATTTGTAATGGGTGTTAAGGAATATGAAAAATATAGCATACACACTAAAGACTGGATGGTCAAAAAAGGAACGCCGATTCATGTTAAGTCCTCTATATATTATAACAAACTTTTAGATCATTATGGTATTTCTAAAAAGCATGAATATATTAGTTCTGGTGATAAAATACGTTATTTTTATACTATACCCAATAAGTTTGGTTTAAATTCGCTAGGGTTTAAATATGATCTACCACCGGAATTTAAACAAGACTTTAAAGTAGACTACGAAAAAATGTTCGACAAAATTGTTTATAGTGTTATTGATCGCTTCTATGAAAACGTGGATTGGAAGACGTTTAAACCGGGCCAAGCTGTAAATTTAGATTTATTTGATTTCTTTAAATTAGAAGTTGCAAATTAATTTCTACACTCTATAATACTGACATGGACATTATCACATATATTGATAGTATTGGTAGGACGTGCTTTGGAGAGTTAGAAGAGCGTGCTGACGACGGAATTAAGGTTAAGTCACCTGCAATGATTATGGTTACACCAAACGATGCAGCAAATATGAAAGTTGACGTTATGCCTTTATTTTTTACAGAATTTTCTGACGGTAAGCAACCGGTTTTTTATTACAAAAATTCACAATTTGTAGAGGTATTAATAGATATTTCGGGTAAGCTTTTAGAGCATTATGCCGCAAAGATTAATACCACTAATGAACCAAATCCTGAACCAGTAGTAGAGGCTCTTACGGAAGAAGTACCTGAAGTAACCCTGTTCGAGGATTAATATGTCAAAATATGCTGAAAAGGCGTATAATGAGACTCTTGTTAACAAGGCGTTCGCTAAGTTGCAAAAGCTAAATTCCCACGCGACAACTCTAGAGGAAAATACATTAAGTAACGTAACTGAATGGATTGACACTGGGTGTCTAGTTTTAAACTCTATTCTATCTGGCTCTCTATATGGAGGGGTACCTAAAGGTAGAATAACAATCTTTGCAGGAGAAGCTCAATGTGGTAAGACCTTTATTTTAAATAAAATTCTCGCTAAAGCTCAAAAACAAGGAATGATTCCTATAATATTTGATACTGAGGTTGCTATTGAAAAAGAAGGTGCTGAAAACGTCGGCTTAGATGTTACTAATGTTAAGTATGTTCCCGTAGATACTGTTGAAAATTGCCGTAATCAAATTATGGCTTTTTTAGATGAAGTAGAAAAGGAACCTGAACTTCGTGGGAAATTTATTATATCTATAGACTCCTTAGGTAACTTAGCATCGTCAAAAGAAATTGCAGATGCCGAGGCTAATAAAGGAGCCATGGACATGGGGCTCCGAGCTAAACAGCTTAAATCCATGATGCGTATTATTACATATAAGGCGGCCGTTACTGGTACTACCATTATATGTAGTAATCATACATATGCTGATCCCGGTGCACTCCATCCTACCTTGGTTAAGCAACAAGCTGGTGGTTCCGGGCCTATGTACATGGCTTCTTTATTAGTCCAAATGGCTGCTAAAAAGGAAAGAACAGATGCTGCAAATGATAAAGACGAAGCATTGACTGAGAGTAGAAATTACTCCGGTGTTACTCTTCGGATGCTAACTGTAAAAAATAGATTTATTCCTGCATTCTTACAAGCGGAAGCGTATTTAAACTTTAAAACAGGTTTAGATAAATATTCTGGATTAAAAGAGGTTGCCGTTGCTCACGGAGTTATTCAGCAAAACGGCTCTACATATACCATGGGAGAGAAAAAACTTGGATACTACAAGAATTGGCGCAAAGACGAGGAACTGTGGAGTATTATACTACCTAAGATAGAATCTTCTATACGTGAGCAATATCGATATGGAAAAGCCTTAGAAGATAGTGCTATACTAGAACAAGACGATGAGTAAAGCTGTAGTACCAATTTCCGGTGGTCTAGATAGTTCAGTAATATTAAGCATTGCGTGTAAGGAGCATGACGATGTATATGCTATAACTTATGATTATGGACAAAAGCATAATAAAGAATTATTGTACGCAGGATGTCAAGTCGATGAATATAAAAACATAGAAGATCATAAAATTGTAGATATTAAATTCTTTAGAGATATTGCTTCTACATCCTCTCTTACCAATAATAACATTAAAGTGGCTCATGCGAGAGATGTATTAGGCGACGCACAAACAGTAAATTACGTCCCCTTTCGTAATATGATGATGCTGTCTATTGCATGTTCGTATGCAGAAGCC
>Ga0315334_10002587_pt1 | contig 11322 bp, 6 predicted proteins | sample M150034915metaG_FD_205555 | JGI IMG/M metagenome (GOLD analysis project Ga0315334, IMG submission 205555) | Ammonia-oxidizing marine archaeal communities from Monterey Bay, California, United States - M1 500m 34915 | ecosystem: Environmental > Aquatic > Marine > Intertidal zone | place: USA... | reverse complement strand
TTTTTCTGAGTGTTTTCATGCCTCGATGCATTTTCGGTCTATTGGCCTGTTCCTTGATAACTGTCCCTGTATCGGCCGAGGATCACTTGTTAACGATTGGCGGTGGTTATTCACCCTCAGGAAATCAGGCTTCACTCGAACGGAATGTGCTGTTTTTTCAGCGACTGTTGAAGGAGCAGGGAATGGAACAGGTGCATCATGACATTTTTTTTGCTGATGGGACCGCAGCGGGAGCAGATTTGCAGGTGATGGATCGACCCTCAGTGCCAAAGGCAAATCGCTTGATGGCAGAATTTTTCGGTTCTGAAAAAAACCTTGGACTTACCTACCGAAACCACCAGGTGCCACAGGTACAGGGTGGGACAAGCCCGGCGAATATTCGCAACTGGTTCAAGACCACAGGAAAAAAGCTGAAGGATGGTGATCGTCTGCTGATTTATGTCACGGCTCACGGCAACCGCAGTAGCGATCGTCGCAATGTGCATGACACAACCATCGCGACCTGGAATAACAAGTCGATCAAGATGACTGAGTTCGTCAAGCTGCTGGATCAGTTACCCCAAAGCGTGAAAGTCATTACTGTCATGGTTCAGTGCCATGCAGGTGGCTTCGCCCGCTTCATGTTCAATGGTGGCGATCCTGATCGAGGGCTTTCCAAGCAACGGAGGATCGGTTTTTTTGCGACGGTGCATGATCGCCCGGCTGCAGGTTGTACACCCGAAATCAATGAGGCGAGCTATGTCGAGTACAGCTCTTTTTTCTGGGCCGCGCTAGGTGGTCGGGATCGAAGTGGAAAGGCCATTCCGATACCCGACTATGATCAGGATGGGGTCGTTTCGTTTGAAGAGGCACACGCGTATGTGATCCTGACCGCTGATACCATCGATCTACCTGTCAAAACCTCAGGTGAGTTCCTGACAGTGCATAGTAAATTCAGCGAGGGTGACGATGGTCTGCTCACTAATGACGAGTCCTATGACATGGTCTTGGAACTGGCGACACCATCACAGAAAGCAATTCTGGAGGGTTTGTCGAAGCAACTGGGTCTTGCGGGGAAGTCGCGAATCGTCGATGCCTGGAAGGCAACCCAGACACGTCGCGGTTCTGGTCGAAACCGTCAGCCAGTCGCTCGTGGTCAGAGTCAAAGCAGTCAGTTGCGGGGTAAGATTTCAACTGACTTGAAGCGGCGTTGGCCGGCACTGGCCAATGTTCTCAATCCTGTTGCCATCGAATTGATCACCACGAGAAGCGACGAGTTCGTGGAAGCGATTGAAGACCATCCCGATTATCAACGTTATCGTAAGTTGATACTTGAGTCGCGGACGACACCTAGCGCGGAAAAGCGAAAAGTGAAATACGATCGGTTCTTGCGTACTGTCGACAATGTTCTGATGGCTGAGAATCTGAGACGCATGAATGATCCGGCAAAGATCGAGCAATACGACTCACTGTTGAAAGCCGAAGCGGGGACGCTCAAGGCAATCGAACGCAGTACTCTTGAGTGAACGAGCAGCCTGGTACTGTTTTGGGATCACCAACCGAGTAACGGATCGCAGTCTGCTGGTTCACTCTGCCAATACTTTTCCTCGCTGCCATCTCTTGGTGGCTTGTCAAGCTGTTCGGTTTCTTATTCGTGTGACCTGACGATCCATGGTCAGGTCGTCAGACGGTCATAGGCTTCCTGGTACTTGGCAGCCGTTTGTTCAATTACTTCTGTTGGTAATGCGGGTGGTTCACTTTGTTTGTCCCAACCGCACTGTGACAACCACTCTCTTACAAACTGTTTGTCAAACGAGGCCTGAGCCTGTCCGGGGTGGTAGTTGTCCGCAGCCCAGAATCGGGAACTGTCGGGTGTCAGGACTTCGTCGATCAAGACGACTTCATCACCGACTTTGCCAAACTCAAATTTTGTGTCGGCGATCAGCAGCCCTCGGGCCGCAGCGAACTCACAGGCGGTTGAATAGATTTGCAGGCTGAGATCACGCAGATGATGCCCCAGTGTCTCACCGAGGTCATTGATCATTCTTTCGATCGGGACATTCTCGTCGTGCCCTTCTTCTGCTTTCGTGGCAGGGGTGAAGATAGGTGTGGTCAGGCGATCGCATTGCAAGAGACCGGATGGAAGTTGATTTCCGCAAATTGCCCCAGTGTCCTGATACTCGCTCAGCCCACTTCCTTCCAGATAACCCCGTACCACACACTCGAATGGAATGACTTCCGCCTTTTCGGTCAACATGACACGTCCACGCAGTGGTTCGATGTCAAATTGTGTTGCCAGCGAAGGAGGGATTTCTGTCGCAACCAAATGGTGCCGCACTCCCAACTGTTCGAACCAGAAAGAACTCATCTGGGTCAATAATTGTCCTTTTCCCGGGATACCGCAGGGCAGAATAAAATCAAAGGCACTGATTCGGTCGGTGCTGACGATCAGCAATGCGTGTCCCAGATCGTAGACGTCCCGGACTTTTCCACACTTCCGAGGCAAGGGCAAGTGGGTTTCGAGTAGGGCGCCAGCTTGGTCGAACCGGTACAGGGCATCTGGTTGTGGTTTGTTCATGTCGGTAATTTGGCAAACCAGCCGCGACTGGGCAACCGTATCAGAGCCTCTCGCTGTGCGATTTCAGATCGTATATGAGAGGGGATTTCATACTTCGACCGCCTGAGTGCCACGAATCGGTGGCTCCAGAGCAGTTAGCATGGTCGCGGGACGGGGGTGAAGAGACTAACATGTTGATCTGTTGAAAATCGTGGCCTACGGTTCTAAGTCTATCCACTTCTCCACTGTTCCTTTCGCGGCGCGACGGTATGGGGCAATTCCATTTTGATGTCCCAGAGGTGGCAAGCGACTTCATCCAGAAGTCGCTGTGGAGTGATGCATACATCTGCGGCATTGAAGGCGTGCCTTGGCAATCCCAAACACAGTTTGATGGTTCACGATTGACCATCACCCGAGCGATTGATTCTTCGGGCAAACTGTACATGGCTTGTCCGCTTGAGGACATCGGGTTTCGCACGCTTAGTACTTGCAGTCTTCGCCCTCTCGACGACGAAGCTCATTTGCTGCCTTTGGAATTTGCCAGAGGAAGTTGTTATCGGGCAAGGATTCAGTCGGATGCTTGGCAGCGAGCGGGTTTGACGTTGAGCAAGGAATTTGAGCAACTGCTGCAAGAAGGCACCAACAAGTTTCTCGATGCCGCCCAGAGAAGAGCGGACCCTGAGCGTTCGACCGAGGCAGCGATGGAAGCAATCCTGCTGTTGGAAAAAGCGATCTCTGATCTTGGTGAAAGTTACGCGGTACAGTCGATTGCATTTCGGAAACAGCGTGAACCTCAAATCGGTACCTTGCTGGCAGGTACGGTGACTCCCCCTTCACCGCTCGGATTGCAGTCCCACGATGCTTTTGCTTCGGCATTCAATTCCGCCGCGATTCGATTGAATTGGGCTGATATTGAAACTGACTCAGGACGTTTTTCGTATGATAATGCTGAGGAAGCAATTAAGTTTTGCAACAGCAAGGGAATGCGAATCATCGGTGGTCCGTTGATCGATTTTCGCGAGCGGTTGATGCCTCACTGGTTGTATCTGCTGGAGGATGACTTCGACGCGCTGCTGGCTGCTGTCACGCACTTTGTTGAGACGACGGTCAACAAGTTTCGTGGTTCCGTACAACTTTGGAATTGCGCAAGCGGTTTGAATACGCCGGGGCCAATGCATTTGAGTGATGAACAGATCATGCGTCTTGCCGTCGGTATCTTGCAAACGGTTAGGCGGACTGATCCAGCGACGCCCGCAATCATTTCTTTCGATCAGCCTTTTGGTGAGTATTTGAGTCAGGATCGGGAGGGTATTTCACCTTTGCATTTTGCGGATGCTTTGGTGCGTAGCGGTTTGGGAATGGCGGGCATTGGTTTGGAAATTCGAATGAATTACGCCACGAAAGCGACCTTCCCCCGTTCTGCCGTCGACTTTGGGCAGATGATTGATCGGTGGGCAACGCTTGACATGCCGATGCTTGTTCAACTGACCGTACCCGGAGGTAACGGCTCTGATTCCATGGCGACTGCACCGTGCGATGTGCTTCAAAGCGACTCGCAGCGTACTGACCCGGCTTCGGAACAGCTTCGCATTGCCGGGCCGTTGATCCGTACATTATTGGCAAAGCACATTGTCCATGGCATCGTCTGGGAAGGCTGGTCAGATGAGGTACCCCATGTCGCTAGCCACTCAGGGGTGATTGACTCCGATGGCCATGAACGCCCGCTACTCGAGTATTTGACACGCGTTCGGCGTGAATTTCTCGTCTGAGGGACGTGTGATCTCACATCCAAATGTGATTGATCTCAATTTCTGTTCTGGAAATTGAACAATGAACAGCATTTTGGTTTCGTTGTCCCCGTACAAAAGGCGGCATTGACGCTTTAAACGGTTTCGGTAGAGGTCATTGGTTGGTTGCAGTTGCGGTGCTGTTTGTGATCCCCTGCTGCAATGCATCCTGGGCACAGCGGCCTGATGATTCTGAGCCTATAGAGCCAGTTGGCAGAGTCGAAACAGTTGAAACTGGATTTGCGTTCACTGAGGGATCTGCTTGGAGTTTCACTGAGCGTTGCGATCACTAGGTGATTCTGTCATTGCTCACTGAGTCGGATGCAGGATGGCTTAACCCTGCCAATCACGAGGTACATCCGGTTGTTGCCAGGAACTCATTCCCCCGTCCACCAGTAACGTTTGCCCTTGGATGTGTTCGGCTGCATCGGAGAGCAGAAACACCGCGGCACCGCCACAGACATCTGCCGTGGGGACTTGGCCGTTGGGGGTATGCAGTTTCATCCAGGCATCAAGCCTTGGGTCCTCATTCAACACTTGGGTCAACGGTGTGCGGACAAGGCCGGGTGCTATTGCATTGACTCTGATTCCAAGAGGAGCCAACGTAACGCAGAGTGATCGGACCATGGCGGCCACGGCACCCTTGCTGGTGTCGTAAGCGGTATGGTCAGGTTCCGAAAGAACACCATTGATCGAGCCGGTGAACAGGATTCGACCACGGACTCCGTTTTCTACCCAACGTCGGGCAATGGCTTGCGTCAGGAAGTACCCGGAGGTGACATTCAGATGCAGGGTGGTCAGGTAGCGTTCAAAGTCCATCTCGAAAAAGGGCTTGTCGATGTACGTGCCTGCGTTGTTGATTAGCAGGTCAATGCCCGGCAACAACTCGTCAGCATGTGTCAGCAGGTCCGGCAAGTAAGTTGTCGGCGGCTTTGCAAGGTCAGTGACGAGCAATTCGGCGGTCACACCCTGTTCGCGGCAGGCGGATAGTGTCCGTTCAGCGTTTTCGTCGTGATGGAGTCCTCCCAGTAATACATCGGCTCCTGCACGCGCCAGCGCAAGCGAGATCGCGGCGCCGACACCCTGGGTCCCACCGGTAATCAGTGCGCGATGCCCTGAAAGGTCAAAGGGGTTACCGCTGTTCTGTTGTTTTGACTGGTCTGGTTGCGACATGCGTCCGTCATTCACTCAGTCGAGATCCGGTCGGGTGGTCGTTGCGTATTGCGACGAGTCGTTGGCCGTTTGAGTCGCGTCGAATTCACCCTCGGACAACACGACCCGATAACCGAGTCGCATCTTATCGCCTGCTTTCAGGACGATCCCGTCGGTCTTGTCACCACCTACGAAATGATGAACACCGAATGGGTTGGCAGCAAACAGTCCGTAGGTTCTGACATGCCAGCGACAAGGATACCCGAAACTGCTGGGGTGATCATGGATGGTGATTCCCACGGGCTTGCCATCAATGGGTCCCGAGTAATTCACCCATGGAGATTTTTTCCCCCATGCTTCTTTGTTGTGCTTGCCATCGGCACTAGTGATCAGCCCACCCATCTTGGCATCGACTTTCATCGTGCCTGCGATACGCATTCCAAAAGAGCCTTCCTTGGTGTCGCCGAAGTTGACATCTCCGTTGGTTGCTTTGAGCAGGCAGTCGCAGTCAATGATTCGGCGGTCACCGGTGTCATGAAAAGTAAAACGCCGCGTGTCGGTCAGGACCAATTTTCCGTCGGGTGCGAGCCAGTCGTTATGAGTGGTCAGAACGGCCGAGCCGTCTTTTGAGAGTTCGACCTTTCCATCACGATGGACGATTTTTCCGCAGTGAGCATCATCGAGCCAGAAATCAATGCCGTTGACGTTGCCATGGGTCAACCACAGGGAACGATGGTGATCGTGATCGTTCCGCTCGTGTTGCCCTGCTTTCTTCATGGGAAAGTCCCGTGTCATGGCCTGCCCTCCCGGCCCCAGCAGTGGATAGATAATGGGTTTTCCATTGCTATCAAGCATGTATCCGGCGAACAGATCCTTGCCTTGCAGGATGTTCCAACCCGTGGGGGTCTTGGTTGCCTCGATTTGGCTTTTTTCCGCAGAAATCGGCGATTCTCCGCGAGCTTTCATCGGGCACAACACTCCAAGCAGTGCTAAAGAAACGACAATCGTCCTCGAGACAAGCGAATCAGGAAGAAACGAGGATGGGATCGGCATCTGTGAGTCTCAGATAGAAGGGATTCTTGCGGTTGTGCATGGGTACAAATCGGGCCCCCTCGCGTTCTTACCGGGGTTAGTAGGTGAGTTCGCCTGCCGGGAGCAGTGTTGATCGACTATCATACTGGCAGCGGTTCAACTCTGCTGTATTGCAATGCCCGAACTCCCCTTTTCATAAAGTCGGCCAAAACAGTCGACTTTCAGGAGTATTGAATGACGTCTTCGCGAGCGATTCCACCGATGATTCTTTTCCGCTTGGTGGTGATTGGGTTGGTCCTCACGGTCTGCGGCCCTGCCACAGCACAACAAGGGAAAACGAAAGCCGCAAAACAACCGAAAATCAATCTGCCAGAGAGTGTCCGTAGTCGCTCGAAGGTGGACATGAAGGTGGTGCCAGTCAACCCCAATACACGTAGATCTGTTCAGCGGGCGGCTGGTGAATTGGATAGTTACGTCGAGTCCAAACTTTTGGATGAGAGCCAACAACCGAATGAACTGGCCAGTGACGAGATTTTCCTTCGTCGGGTCTATCTGGATGTGGCCGGACGAATACCGACGCTCAAAGAGGCGACCAGTTTTCTTGGTTCAAGTTCTGAGTTGCGTCGCGAGGATCTGATCGACGAACTGCTGAGCAGTCCCGCCTACGTCAGCAATATGTACAACTTTTGGGCTGACGTCTTGCGTCTGGTCGAGCGTCCCCAGGGCAACATCGTTGCCGATCCGTATTTGGGGTATGTCAAAGATTCAATTCGCACGAATAAGAGTTACAACCAGTGGGTCTACGAAATGCTCACTGCAGACGGAAAGACGTGGGAAAATCCGGCTGTTGGATTTCAGTTGCGGGATGATGGTATGCCGCTGCCGTACGTGGACAATACGATCCGAATCCTGCTTGGAACGCAAATCGGCTGTGCGCAATGCCATGATCACCCATTTGACCAGTGGACTCAGTACCAATTTTACGAGTTGGCGGCGTACACGACTGGTGTTCGCACCCGTATTCAACGCGGGTCCCCGGGATACACCAAGCAAAACCCTGCGAACCTGCTTATCAACGAAGCCAGAACCAAGCACGACAAAGGACGCGTGCCTGGTGAGTTCCAGCGGATTGCCCGAGCCAACACGTACAGCGTCAGCGAAATAAAGAACGCGACGATGCGTCTACCTCACGACTATGCTTACGAGGACGCCAAGCCCAAAGAAGTGGTGAAGTCGGCAGTCCTGTGGGGCAAGGTGCCAACCAAGGCACGTAATAGTTCACCGCGAGAGCAGTTTGCGGCGTGGGTAACCAGCGACGACAATCCACAGTTTGGGAAGACGATCGCCAATCGTCTATGGAAACGCTTTCTGGGGATCGGATTGGTTGAACCGATTGATGATTTCCGCGATGAACATCCCTGCGCGAATGAACCGCTGCTTGAATTTCTAAGTGGTGAGATGGTGCGGAATAATTATGACTTGAAAGAGTTCATTCGCATGATTCTGTACAGTCGAACCTACCAGCGAGAGTCATCTGACTACGTGATTACATCGGGTGAACCCTACTACTTTCAGGGTCCAACCTTGCGGCGGATGACCGCTGAACAGGTCTGGGATTCTTTCCTGACACTTGCGGTGCACAACTCTTGGCCCTTCCAGCGACCCACCGCCGCTGAGATGGCCCCTGTGTTGAACCTCGATTTTGGGACGGCCACCTACGATTCTGTCAAAAGCAAGTCCGAGCAATTCGCCAAGACCTACTTCATGGGGCCCTACAAACGATCGCTCAATCAGCACGCTTACCAGGGGAATATCCTCTGCAGGGCGAGCGAGTTGCCAACACCTCTCCCCGCCGAACACTTTCTCAGACAGTTCGGGCAGGGCGACCGTGAGACCATCAACGGCAGTCAGCAGGATGCGACCGTCCCGCAGATTCTCGCGATGTTCAATGGGCCGATTACGCATGTCATGCTCGAGGCAGGATCGGCTTTGGTCGATAATGTGGTCGCGATTGACAACACTCGAGAGCGAACGGAGGCAGTTTTCCTGAGTGTGTTGGGACGCCAACCCACTCCCAGCGACCGGCGGACGGCCGCAGCTGAATTCTCAAAGACCAGCCAAGATGGCAAAGCCTATGGAAACATTGTTTGGGGGCTGTTGAATACGAGAGAGTTCCTCTTCATTCAATAGCCAAACCCAGCAACTTTTACAGTTGCACTCTACGACTGATACAAGAACGCCTGTCAGGCAGAACGAAACACAACACGCCCCGGTCACCCTAGAGATCAAGAATGTCCCGACCAGATTTCGCTCCCGAACACCGCCGTGATTTCATGAAGACGATCGCCAAGCAAACGCTAGGCGTGTCTTTTGCTGGGACCGTAGCGTCTCAGGGGCTGTTTGGTGAAGCTCAGGCAGCAGCTGTTACGGGTAAGGCCAAACATATTATTTACCTGTTCATGGACGGCGCCATGACCCATTTGGACACGTTTGATCCCAAGGTGGGTGTCGAGGAAGCAGGCGAGACGAAGCCTATTCAAACCAGAGTACCTGGCATGCAGTTCGGGGATCGTTTCCCAAAACTGTCGTACCTTGCCAATGCGATTGCTGTGGTTCGGTCTCTGAGTACAGAGTCAGGAGCTCACGATAAGGGTAAGTACCTGATGCGTACTTCCTACAAGCAAATCAACAGTATCCAGCACCCAGCCATGGGAGCATGGATGGTTTCAGAAGTGGGGCGAATCAACAAAGAAATGCCCGGCAATTATGTAATTGGCGGCAACAATCGACATCCGGGGGCAGGATTCCTACCGCCGTCACTGTCGCCCGTTCCCATCGCTAACGCTGGAACCGGGCTTCAGAATACCAAGTTACCAAAGTATCTGTCTCCCGAATTGTTCAATCGGCGTTTGAGTCTGGCCAGTAAGTTCGATCAGGGGTTCCAGAGTAAACGGGCCAACACCCAAATTGAATCTTACAACCAGCTTTATAGTGAGGCCCGCCGCCTGCTCGGTAGCGAACACCTGAAGGTGTTCGATATTAAAGAAGAACCACAGGCCATCAAGGAAGCGTATGGCAGCAACCAGCTTGGACAAGCCTGTCTGTTGGCGCGTCGATTGGTCCAAGGTGGTGCCCGCTTCATCGAGGTCAATTATGGTGGGTGGGACATGCATCAAGATCTGTACACAAAGCTTGATGAGCGTGCTGCTAACCTTGACAATGCAGTGGGAAATCTGCTGCGGGATCTTCATAGCAAAGGTCTATTGGATGAGACCCTTGTGGTGTTGACGACGGAGTTTGGGCGGAAGCCAAAGATGAACGTCAATGGTGGTCGGGATCACCACCCCGGAGCATTCAGTAGCTTGTTGATGGGTGCCGGAATCAAGGGTGGTCAGGTCTATGGAGAGTCCGACAAACAAGGATTATCGGTCGCCAAGGATCACGTTTCGGTATCGGACTTCAACAAGACGATCGCTGCAGCGGCTGGTTTGCCGTTGGAAGAAGAGCGTTTTGCACCCAATGGACGGCCATTCAAAATCGGTGGGAATGGTGACCCTGTAGCGGCACTGCTCGCCTGATTGCCCGCTTGATCGCTGTCAGAAAGACCGGCGGTCACGTCGCCCCTGATCTGGCGCCCCTGATCTGGCGCTGCTGATCTGGCGCTGCTGATTCAGTCGCATTGGTCCCCTCGTATCCACGGTGTTGCGGCGGTTTTGTGTGCCGTTGCGGATGCCGCTGGCAACCGAAATTCGCACTCTGCCGTTTGCGGATCGCTTTCCTTTTCCGAACATCATTACGAAATGCAGAGCCGGATGGGCTAGAATGAAGTCCTCGCGGGATCGTGTCCGTGCCTGCCTTGCGTCGCACCCGCTTCAGGTGCGGTTCTTACGATGTAGACCATTTTTTCGTTGGCAGGTGGTGCGCAGATCCCTATTTCGATTGAACTGGAAAGAGCAAAGAGACAGATGACTTTGAGCAGTTACCGAGTACGTGTCCTGGCAGGATCGCTGATTTTTTTCACCACGGTTGGAATGGTGGTTGTGCGGGTGCTGGCGGACGGTGCGACGCGCCGCAGACCCGAGCTGATTGTACCTGTGCCGGATGCTGTGGCAGCGTCTGCAGCAGACATGAAGGCTTATGCGGACCCGCTTGAACACACGGATCTGGAAATCGCCATGGTTCCCATTCCCGGTGGCAAATTCATGATGGGCAGTTCTGAGCATGAAGCACATCGTAATGAAGACGAGGGCGCTGTTCGGGAAGTCGAGATCAGTCCGTTCTGGATGGGAAAGTTTGAAATCACTTGGGATCAGTATGACGCTTGGAGAGAAAACATTGACCAGCTTCGCCGCAAGTTGCTGTCCATCAAGGTGGGGCCCCGTGATCTGGTTGTCGATGGCGTATCCAAGCCGACCGAAGAGTACACCGACATGAGCTTCGGAATGGGCAAGGGAGATTATCCTGCGATTTGCATGACGCAGCACGCCGCTAGAGTGTTCTGCCAATGGCTGTCAGTAAAAACTGGTCGGTACTATCGCCTGCCAACCGAAGCCGAGTGGGAGTACGCTTGCCGCGGCGGAACAGCCACCGCCTATTCGTTTGGCGATGACACCGCCGATATCGATGAGTACGCATGGTACTTCGACAACAGCGATGATACCTATCAACGTGTCGGAAAAAAAAAGCCCAATCCCTGGGGACTTCATGACATGCACGGTAATGTCGCTGAATGGGTCCTGGATCAATACGACGCGGCGTACTACGGTCGGGACGGAAACACGCTTGATCCCCTGAATGTCCCCACCAAGATCTACC
>Ga0315334_10002585_pt1 | contig 11323 bp, 15 predicted proteins | sample M150034915metaG_FD_205555 | JGI IMG/M metagenome (GOLD analysis project Ga0315334, IMG submission 205555) | Ammonia-oxidizing marine archaeal communities from Monterey Bay, California, United States - M1 500m 34915 | ecosystem: Environmental > Aquatic > Marine > Intertidal zone | place: USA... | reverse complement strand
ATTAAAAGAGTATGGAATGATCACTGATGAAAATGGTTTCAAACCTACAAAATTTGGTATTAGAGTTTTTTATTTGAGAATTGATCCTGAAACTGCATTTAATATGACTGCTTACGTTGAAGATTATGTAAGAGGAACAAAACATACATTTGGAATATTACATATGATTACAAATCTTCCTGAATTTTATTTGCGATATCCTATACCTGAAAAATATCAAGAAGATATGGATGATCTTATTAATAAAAATGAAAAATTATACACACAACAAAAATTCTCCAGTGAAGATTGTTTCAAAAGCCTGTTAATTCTTTACAAGTGGATTAATGCTATGACTTATCAAAATATGTCAGAGCATTTTGATGCTGAGCCTGGTGATATATTCTATATAAAAGAAAATGCGAAAGATCTAGTCTATACTTTTACAGAGATTGTGAAATTCTGGAGAGATTACGCCCAAGAAAATGAACAAAAAAGAATTGTCTCTGAATATCAGAATCTTATTGATGAATCAGATTCACTTAAACAGCAAATCATACACGGCGTTCCAGAAAAATACCTTGAATTAGTAAAAATTAATCAAATTGGACGAGTTCGTGCCCAAATTCTATACAAAAATGGGTATAACGATAGAATAGCGTTGAAAAAAGTACCACTTGAGAAATTAGCAGCAATAGATAAAATCGGTATGAGTATTGCAAAAAGTATCAAGTCTCAAGTAGAAAAGGTCAGATAATTGGAACAATACATCATAGCAGCAATAATTACCATCATAATTGGGTTTTTTTCGGTTTATGCTTTAACTCCAATTGTCATAAAAGCATTAGAAAAACGTAATGTTACAGTAATTGATGTCAATAAAAAAGAAAAAACTCTGGTTGCGCGACCAGGTGGATTATCAATTATTGTAGGAGTTATTTCATCCCTTATTGCTTTGTATTTCTTTTTTCCAGTTGTAGAGATATTAGCTATAGCAATAACATCAGGTCTAGCATTTTTGGTTGGTATCATAGATGATAGAAAAACAATGGGTGGTTGGTTTAAACCGCTTGCTCTTGCATTTTGTGCAATACCCATTATTCTATTAGGTGCATATGATTCCAATCTAGATTTTCCATTATTCGGTTCTGTAAAGATACCTATACTGTATCTTGCACTAATTGTATTTATGATTCCAATAACTGGAAACACATTCAATTCAATTGATGTATTAAATGGTGTTGTTAGCGGAGTTTCTACAATTGCGGGTTTTGCATTATCAATATCACTTTTTATTTTAAATAATTATGAGATGGCAATTGCATGCTTATTGTTAGCATTTACTTCACTTGCATTTTACAAATATCATAAATTTCCCAGCAAAATTTTCCCAGGAGATTCAGGCGCACTTGTGTTTGGTGCTATGTATGGTGCAATTGCCATTGTTGGTCATGTAGAGGTAATCGCTGCAGTTATAATTTTACCTGCAATTATTAACAGCTTCTTGTTTCTTTCAAGTGTTAAAAAAATAGTTGAACATAGACAAATTAAGAATCCAATCTCACATACTGAAGATTGGAAACTTAAATCAACTAATGAGAATCACACTCCAATTACTTTAGTTAGATTATTGGTAGCAAGAATGCCATTATCAGAAAAACAAATAGGTTTTGAAATTTTTAAATTATCTATATTTTCTGGTATATTGGGAATAATAACTGCATTTTTAATGGGAGTCGAATTATCATGAATGCTTCAATCTTTGGATTCATTTTTACAATGTGGATTCTTATTCTATTGGGAGGCGGATTATTAGTCATCTTTATTGGTCCAATATCTTTTGCAGCAAACGTTGACATTGATCCACTATTAAACTCTGGAATCAAAGTCTTCATTGCTCTGTTTTTGATTTTTGTTTGGGTGTTTATACTAACAAAAATAAAAAATTGGATTTTCAAAAAGCATGTAAGCGTCTAATATGTCAGCATTTAAAAATATCATTGTTATAACAATAACATGGTTGGACCTCAAGATGGTGGATTTGGATTTGATCAATCAAAAAAATATACAACAGTAGATAATTTAGAAAAAATTTGTGTGCAATGTCAAGCTGGTCAACACAAAAAATGTCTTGTAAAATTAAAACAACAGGAAATCTGTGATTGTGAACATTGTATTGTGTTTGGTTAGAAGTTTTTTAGATTAATTTTTTTACTGTGTGTAATTAGACTAGCCGATCTAAAAAAAACGGCTAATGAATCTTTACAACCTATATCACATGATTCTTGAATAGATATCTTGTTTGTTTCAGAACTATTAAGATTGAAAATTGTAGAAATCAATGGACATATTGCGGCTCTTCCACCAAATGCAGTATTTTTATCAATAAACCAAAACATCTCCAATGCACTATCATCCAGATAATTATCTCTAATCGTTCCGCCTAGATCCGTATAATGACCTATCATCCTCAATCTTCCTTTTGTAAAAAAATTGACAATTTTTGCAAATTTAATGCATACATAACATTTGTCATCATAAATCATCAAAGGTAGATTCTCTTTCAAGTCCATACACTTCTTATGGTTGATTTAGATTAAAATTTTTAGATATAGCTATTTATGTAATCTTCATGAATTTTTGCATGGTATGGGACTAAATTATTACCAAATTAAAAAAAATGTTCTTAAAGCTAGAAAACTTGTCATCAAGGGTACTACTGCGGCAGGTTCTGGTCATCCTGGAGGTTCATTCTCAATGGCGGAAATTATGGGTTGCATTTTCTATAAACATCTAAAACATGATCCAAAAAATCCTGATTGGGAAGATAGAGATAAATTAATTTTATCTAAAGGACATGCTTCACCAGGTCTTTTTTCAAATATGGCAGTATCGGGATATTTTGATGAAGAAAAAATTACAACGCTAAGACAGTTTGGCAGCAAACTTCAAGGACACCCTGATTTGAAATGTCCAGGTGTAGAATTTTGTGGTGGTTCACTTGGAATTGGACTTTCTTATTCAATAGGAAATGCACTTGCTGCTAAAATTGATGGAAAAGAAAATAGAATTTTCACTGTAATGGGAGATGGTGAAACTGATGAAGGACAAGTTTGGGAAGCTGCAATGACTGCAGCAAAATACAAAGTTGATAACTTGACAGTAATTTTGGATAGAAACTTCATACAACAAGACTCATACACTGAAAAAATCATGCCGTTAGACGAACATCTTGAAACTGATGAATTATCTGAAATGTGGAAAGATGCAAGCAGATGGAAGACTGGTGATAAGTGGCGCTCTTTTGGATGGAATGTCATTGAGATTGATGGTCACAGAGTTGAACAAATTTCAAATGCAATTGATCGAGCAAAAACAATCAAAGGACTACCAACAATCATTATTGCAAGAACCATCAAAGGTAAGGCTGTTGAACATATGGAAGATAATCCACAATGGCATGGTAAAGCAGCAAAACCAGAATTTGTCCCAATAATTGATCAAGAACTTGAATCACAATTTATGATTGCCCCATCAATAATTGCAGGTGATATGACAAATCTTGCAAAAGAAGTAAAAAGATGTGATGATGGAAGAGCAGATTATATTCATCTAGATGTTATGGATGGTCAATTTGTACAGAACAGAACTTTTGATCATGTAAAAATAAAAGAACTACGACCATCAACTGTAATTCCTTTTGATGCTCATCTAATGATTAACGAACCAGTAAAGCATGTAAAAGACTATGTTGATGCTGGGTGTGATATTATTACTGTTCATACAGAAGTATGTGATGAATCAAGTTTTGGTGAAATAAATGATATTCTAAGATCAAACCAAGTTAGTGTGGGCCTTGCAATTAATCCAGACACGGAACTTCCAGATTGGTCAAAAAAATTTATTTCTTCTTTAGATCAACTAATTGTAATGTCAGTTGTACCAGGAAAATCAGGGCAGAAATTCATTGAATCATCACACGAAAAAATACAAAAACTTGTTCAAATTCTAAAGGAAAACAACTTTCAAGGCTATATTGAAGTAGATGGTGGTGTTACACTAGATAATGTAGGAGATTGTTTTGCTGATGGTGGAAGAGCATTTGTAGGTGGCAGTGCAATAATTGCTCAGAATGACGTAAGATTAATTATTAGAGAATTTAGAAATAAGATTCTAAGATCAAGAAGAAAACTCTTAATCCAAAAGGCAAATGAACTTGGCGGAATAGAATTGGTGAATAAATGGATAGAACTACATGTTGTAGGTAAGAAGAAAGATGAATTATTACAAATTGCAAAGGAGTTAGGATATCAATGAATGACGAAATCCAATATGGCGATATGAGAACAGAGTATGGAAAATCATTAATTGAGTTAGGGGAACAGGACAAAAATGTTGTTGTATTAGGCGCAGATACTACTGATTCACTAAAAACTGCAGCTTTTGGTAAAAAATTCCCTGAACGATTCTTTAATGTTGGAATCGCAGAGGCAAATTTAGTTTCAGTTGCTGCAGGGTTAGCTTATTCTGGTAAAACGTCATTTGCAAGTACTTATGCCATATTTCTTCCCGGTCGTTGTGTTGATCAGATTCGTAATGCCATTGCATATCCATCACGAGGAGACAAAAAAGGACTAAATGTAAAATTAGTAGTGTCACATGGCGGTTTATCAGTTGGTGCAGATGGTGGTTCACATCAACAACTTGAAGATATTGCTATCATGCGTGCGATTCCTAACATGCGTGTTCTCATTCCCGCTGATTCTATTGCAGTATCAAAACTTACATGGACCATAGCACAACAATATGGCCCATTTTATATGAGAATGACTCGTTCTAAGGTTCCAATGGTACATGATGAATCACAAGAATTTGAAATTGGTAAAGGTATTACTCTAAGAGACGGCTCTGATTGTACAATTACAGCATGTGGAATTACAGTAAAGATTGCATTAGATGCAGCAGATCAACTAAAGCAAGATGGTATATCTTGTAGAGTGATTGATTGTTTTACTGTAAAACCAATTGATAAAGAGATTTTAGAAAAAGCTGCAAGAGAGACTGGTAGTATTGTTACATGTGAAGAACACAACATTTTGGCAGGTTTTGGTTCAGCAGTATCTGAAGTAGTGTCTGAATCATATCCGGTTCCAATAAAGAGGATTGGCACACAGGACATATTTGGTGAGTCAGCACGTGATAATGAAATTCCCTTACTTTTTGAAAAACATGGTATAACATCAATTAATATAGCAAACGCAGTAAAAGAACTTCGGAGTAAAAAATAATGAAGATTTTTCTCGACACTGCCAATTTAGATGAAATTAGAAAGTATAATGACATGGGCTTATTAGACGGTATTACTACAAACCCTAGCCTTCTAGCAAAACAAGGTGGTGATCCACACGAAGTAATGCAAGAGATTACTAAAATCATCAAGGGTGATGTTAGTCTTGAAGTTGTAAGTACTGACTATGATGGAATGATGGAGGAAGGAAAGAAACTTCGTGAGTATGGAAAACATGTTGTTGTCAAATGTCCCATGACAGGAGAAGGATTGAGAGCATGCAAGAGTTTAACCGAGCAAGGCATTCCTGTAAATGTTACTTTGATATTTTCATCAAATCAAGCACTTTTGGCAGCAAAAGCAGGTGCAAAATACGTTAGCCCATTTATTGGTAGGCTAGATGATATTGGTCATACTGGAATGGATTTGATTAAAGAAATCAAGCAGATTTTTTCAAACTATGATTTTAACACACAGATTCTTGTCGCAAGTGTAAGACACCCACAGCATGTAATTGACGCTGCAAAAACTGGAGCAGATGTTGTCACTTTACCGGCTAAAGTACTAGGTAAGATGTTAAACCATGCATTAACCGATAAGGGCTTGAAAACATTTTTAGATGATTGGGAAAAACTCCAGTCAGAAAATTCATCAAAGTAAATTTTTGAGCATATTTGACTGGCTTATTTAAAAATAATCCAAGACGGCATCTAAGAAAATTAGTAAAAGACAAAAAATATGATGAAGCACTAACATATGGTCATGAAATTGAAAAGAAACTCGAACACGATCCTGATATTGCATTTATCATAGGAACAATCTATTTCATAAAAGGTAACATAGAAAAAACATTGTTCTATATGGATAAGACGCTAGATATCGGTGAATATGATGTTGATGCATTATCTATCAAGGCAAGTGTACATCTACATCAAAAAAATAAAACCAAAGTAAAAGAGTGCTGTGATAAAATACGTGAGGTTGACCCTAAAAATAAAATCTTACGTGAAATAGAATACGAACTTGAAAAATTTTAGAAATAAGGGAACCTGATGCTTTCATGCATCATAAATCATTAGTCCTTTTTCTTCTAGTGTGGAATGTAAATTATGGACTGACCGATAAACATCTGGTTCTTTTTTTGCACCAGTACATACTAGTTTTCCTGATGCAAATAACAGAATGACTGTTTTTGGATCAAGCATTCTATGAATTAATCCTGGAAATTGTTCAGGCTCGTACATGCTTCTAGGGAGTTTTCTAGCAGCCTGTTCTAAGTGAATTCTGCCACCTAAATTTATCGCGGCTACAATATTTTGAACTGTTATGACTGCATCCTTTTTTATTTTGATGCCACCTTTACGTAATTGCTGAACGACTGTTTTTACCGCCTTGACAGCCATTTCTTCTGACTTTGCACCCGTGCAAACCATCTTTCCTGTTCTAAAGATTAGCGTTGCAGTACGAGGACTTTGCAATCTAAATACAAGACCTGGAAACTGATCTGGATGATATTCAGTTGCAGGGAATTTTTTTGTGATGTCATTCAGATCAATCTTTTGATCAACAGATGCTGATGCTACCACATTTTCCACACTAACAATTGGTTTCGTTTCTGGCATTTTCTCATCTTTATAAAGTCCCTTTATATATACAAAGGGTCATTTTTGCCTTTTGTATTAACTAATGATGGTTAATCCACATGTAACGATGCTCTTCCTCAAAAAGATCAGTTTTGATTTCATCAATGCTTGCTAACTCTGGTTTGAAATCAAAAAAATTTAGTTGGCCACTGCATGGAATTGGAACTCGTAACTGTTTTGGATTTTGTAGGATGAAGCCATATTTGTCATATGTAGCATTCTTTGACGCAAGATGTTTAGTCGAATCTAATTTAACCTCTGCTATATTTTGATATTCTTTTACGTCTATCAATTCAACTTTACCAATGATTACACCCACAATAAGATTTGATTTTATTTTTAATCTTTTACAATCATCAAATCTAATCTTCTGTGGAGCATGAACTAAAAATTCCCCACGAAATTTTGTATTCCACTTTCTAAGTTCTATTGTCTTTTTGCCTTGTACTATCAATTGAGCAAATGGTTGACAAACTGAAAGACACTTCATAGGTCTTCTTTAATTTGCAGATATTTAATCTAAAATGCCTGTTTGATCAGGTCGGAAATTTGTTTGGTTTTACTCTCAGGCAATTCTGTTATCCCACCAATCAAACTATCTGTCATAACACCTTTACCAGCAAGTACTTTGGCAGCCATCAATGAAGTTTTTCCAGCCATACAAACAAGCAATGGTTTTTTGTCACCATCCAGTTCTTTACTCAAAGATTCTGGAATTTGTTGAGTTGATAGTAATTCTTGTGCGGTTAATGCATTTGGTACAGAAATTTTACTTTTATCCACTCCTAGAGATTTTGCAATTAGCTCAATTCCTTCCTCACGTGGAGTATATTGCGCATGAATCCAAATTACTTTGTCATAACCACTTGCATTTGCTTCTTCCACGGAGACTTGAGTAGGTCCTTCCTGCCCAACAGTTGCTAAATTCTTTTTGTATTTTTCAATTCCGTCACAAATCATTGCGACATATTTACCACCATTTTCAGAGCTTGCTTTCTGTAATATGGCATAAAGTTCAAGTGCACTACTTTCACCCATATCATGTCCTTTATCTACAAAAAACTTTAGAAGAAATTTTGCTTTTTCCCAATCTATTTCTTGTTGTTCAGCGTATATGTCAGGTTGGTAATACTTCAAGCCAACTGCGTTAGCCTTCGTTCTAATTCCTGCAACATCCTGATTACTTGGTGGAAATATTACATACACTGACTTTTTGTCATATTTTTCAGAAAAGTATTGGCTCAATCCACCAGACGTACCACCTGTACCAAATGTACAGAAGAGATTGAAGTTTTCGAGTGAATCTCCTATTTCGTGTAGCTGTTGATCAATCTCAACTCCAGTAATAGTTTTGTGTGCATCAACGTTTAGTTGATTTTCATACTGTGCTGGACAAAAGAAACCATAGATCTTGGCAAGAAACTTTGCTAGATTAATTATATCTTGTTTGGCTAAGAGTGATTCTATCTCAGTAATTTCTTTATCAAAGGTGTCAGTTTCAAACCCAAGATTAGATAATTGTGAACGAACATTAGCGGCAGTTGCTTTTGCAACTAGAAGATTTTGCTTTCCTTCCATTCCTGGTGCAGGACAAATATCCATATCAAGATCCATAGTGCGTATATCTCCGTTTCTTAATTCCTCAAACACTCCTTCTTGTAGTTTTCTTGAGACAAGTGCAATGACAGTTAATCCAAGTTTAGATAACAATCCTAGTGCTATTCCAAAGTTTCCTGATGTGGCTTCTATAACTGTCTGACCACTTTTGAGCTTACCTGTAACGATGGCATCATGGATTATGTTAGCTGCAGGTCTGACTTTGATCGAACCTGTTAGTAATGTAGAATCCTGCTTGCCGTAAACTCTCAGCTCTTTATCATCAAGATTAATTTTGAATACGCTTTTTGCACATTCCTTAAAATCTGTAGTGAGATCAACAAGTGGTGTTGCGTTGACAACCTTTGGTTCACCATCTTTTTCTTCCAGATGTGGAACTTTACTCCAAACCTCTTGTTCAAAGCGTTCAAGTAGAGCATTGTCAGTTTCTTCAGCCATACGATCAAAGAGATTTTAGGATAATTTAGGACTTTTGGAATAATTCTGGTTTATAAAATGGGAAATATTATGGGTGCTTCAAAAAAACTTTCACCTTAAATCGTCTTCTTTTAATTTCTTAAAATTAGTCTTTCTTATGCATTCTTCTAATTCTTCAGGAAGATGATCACTAATCAAACGATTACATTCCTTACAAATTGTTCCATCCATCTCAGAATCAGGTTTTGACATCATGTCTATCGCCAGTCCTTTTTATTTGGTTGACATCTGGAACATTTAAGTCCGTTTGTTGTAGCACCACAAATTTTACACTTCATTGAGAATCCCATAACATCATTTTTTCCTGTTTTTGTATATTTGAATACAAGCACTAATGCAATTACAATTCCAATTGCAGCAGCTGCAACCCAAACAAACATGTACATGCTATATCAACATTCCAATTAAATCTAAGCCATGCATCAAAGTTATTTGGAAATTTAATGTCAATTGGCATCCAGCAATTTTATGCAAATAATAAACCGTTTAATTATTTTACATAAAATGTCAGGTATTCAATATATTCCCTAATCTAGCCAATCAACAAAAGAATTGAAATAGACTAACTCAAAAACTTATTTTTTAGATGTCTTTTACATCATTTCCAGAACTGAATCTTGATTCAACAACATCTGCTCTCATATCAAGATCTCGTAAATCACCAAGTTTTTGATAAGTTAATTTTTCTAATGTCTGAATGATTGTCTTTGCAGCCCTATATTGGGGGATTCTTGGTTCAAGCAACTCACCATAAAGACCTATTCCATTAATTCCATTTAGTTTTGCATAACCTAAAATCAGTCCATTGAATCCAGTTATGATTGATTCCGTTGGTGTAGTTTCAATTCCTAATTTTTTTACTAACTCCAACAAATTTTGAGATGTTGTTGTTACAAATGTAGTTGGACTTTTACCAAATGATCTCGATGTGTGGTATCCACCAACTGTATAGATAAATTTTGCATCATATTTTTTTGCAACATTAATTACATCCTGACACAGTTCGTTTAGTGAATCATTTTCTTGTGGTTGCCCTCTTCCACCACCAAAAACAATTATATCTTTAGCAAATCTATATTCCCATTTTTCTTCTGGAATTTCAATATATCCGCCTTTATCAAAAACAAATGGTGGACGTGATGATCTTGCATTTCTAAACTGTGCAGTACCTAGACTTTTGTTAATAAAATTAACAACAATCGAACCTACATTTCCCATATCTTGCATTGCGGCAATGATTAGTGGTTTTTTGATATCAGGCTGCCTTGTATCCTCAAATTCCATTATAAAAAACCAAATTTATTCTATAAAAGTATACCATTACTCTCATTTAAAATTAAGAATCTATACATCAAGAATTTTTTTTCTGTATGTGATTAAAAGGCATTCTCTACAGAGACAGTCTTTTTCATCTATCTGATCCTGAGAAATTTTTGGAAAACTTGCACACCAGCATGTCAAATTATTATCACATGCAAAGTTAGTGCCACATTTGGAACAATTTTTTTTCACAGTTACTCTGATAATATACTAAGCACTCTATTAGGAATATCTACTAGTCTACTTACTGCCAAGACCTTCTCATACCCTAAATATTTTAAATTATTTGCAATTGTAGTTGAACTAATTGTATCTCTTCCAATACCAATGGCTGTCATTTTAATACCTAAACTCTTGTATGATTTTAGAACCATTTTCAATGCGTTTGGATCTGACGGTTCTCCGTCAGACAGAGTTAGAAAGATATCAGGTTTTTTTGATGCTAAGACTGGCAACATTCTGCCATAAACTTCAGCCAATGGAGTTCCACCGTTTGCAGAAATTTGTGCAAGTCTTTTTGCAGACGAGTTACTCCATTTCAGATCTTCAGGTTTGACAAGCCAGCAAACAACCTGCCTATTTACAGTGTTAAATGCATACACTGAGAAATTTACTTTTAGAAATGCTAAAACCTCACATAAGCCAATTGTAGTTTTCTTGTATTCTGTTTGCTGATCGGTAATACTTGATGAATGATCCAATAATATTACAATTCTAGATTTTATTGCTTTTTTTACATCACTGAAAAATGGTTTGTCATGACCTTCAAGATATGCTTCTTCATCAAATTCTTCACCTTCAATCATGTGTTGCTCTTTCCAACCAGTTTTCCACTCCCGAAATTTATTTTTTAAATTACTAATAAGATCTTGGTCATAGATCTTTGTTTCATCCACATTTGTGGACTCTGGAATCTGTATTCCAATTGTTTCTGATCTCAAACCCTTATTTTCATTCTTCTTTGTTTCTTCCTTAATCAGACGAAATTATTGTATAATAT
>Ga0315334_10002584_pt1 | contig 11324 bp, 6 predicted proteins | sample M150034915metaG_FD_205555 | JGI IMG/M metagenome (GOLD analysis project Ga0315334, IMG submission 205555) | Ammonia-oxidizing marine archaeal communities from Monterey Bay, California, United States - M1 500m 34915 | ecosystem: Environmental > Aquatic > Marine > Intertidal zone | place: USA... | reverse complement strand
ACGGCAGGCATAGCCAACGGAGCCCGTGGATACTTAAGCCTCGTTCGTGCGATTAACCCACTCATTGCCGCCGGGGAAACTGTAATCGTGACAGGTGATTTCAACGAGCCATCACACGAAGACTGGATTTCGGCTACGAGTGGTATGGACCGCTGGGTGAAGAACACGAGCGGAAGACCGCTTCGATTTAAGATTGCATGGGCTGGGTCCGTGGCGATTGCAAAGGCAGGTCTGAAAGACGCGTACCGCACCGTTCATCCGGATCCTTCAAAAAAACCAGGTAACACATGGACGCCGCCGTACCCCGACGGCCTAACAGGACGCCAACCCTATGCCGATCAGGTGCTCGACCGAATAGATCGCGTACATTTCGCCGGCCCCAACATTCGTGTCGTCGACGCTGTCGTGGTTGGTGAAAGTGCCAAGACGTCAGAAACGGTTCACGAGGGACCTTGGGTATCGGATCATCGAGCGGTAGTTGCCGAGTTTGAATTCATCGAGAAAGCAGATTCACGAGAGTGAACAATATCCCATTTTGCCCCACCACCGCCACCGCCGGGCAAGGAAAATGGGGGCTACTCGTCGGTAGCGGGCTCGCCCGCTGGCGGAACGGGGTCAGAGGTGTCGGCGGACTCACCAGCCCTAAGTAAGTTTATTTCTTGCTCCAATGTCTTGATTGTGCTCTCGGCTGTAGAAAACCAAACAAATGAAAATGTCGTCCATACCGACAGAAGAATCACAAAATTGCTGTCTCGCTCAATGGTGAAGTGGGCCACCAAGGCGAAAAGTAAGGCACAGATTGGAAATATAAGTAGGGCTTTCATGATCTTACGCGCGCGTTTTACCGATTCCATTAGAATTCTCCTCGGTTAGTTTCTGGTGTTAGAACTTGCCGCATCACCCCTAAGATTGCCATTGGCTCCTAAAACCGGACAACCATTGCGTAGAATTGTGCGGAATAACGCACTTTTACACGAGGGAAGAACGACTACACAGTTATTACTTCACATTCAGTAACCATACAAGCTGCGTCGACATAATTCCACACCTCGGTCGTATTAGCGAGCCGACACGCTGATCCGCAAGCCAACGCCCCATCCTACCCTCTGACCGGCCAACGGTTCAAACGAAAAATGCCGCCGCGTCTGAAAGACTGGTTAGGCGATTGAGAAAAAGATGATTTATCTCAATTGTACTCTGACTTGGTACTCGTCTCGGGCGGGGCAAAATGCCATGGATTGCATCGTTGTAGAGTTGGTCACGGGTTCGCGCTTTAGAAGGTCTAATGCATTGGTTACGCTGCGCGGTCGATTCTTCTGAAATCGACGTTCAATTGCTTTATACCGAGGTTCGCTATTGCACACCCATACTTGTCCGTTTTCATCCTCAATCTCAACAGGTGGATTTAGATCTGTAAATTTAGGTTCGACGAAATGGTTTGTCTGAACCAATGGTAAAACGTCTGTTTGTCTTATGCTGAAGGTACTACCAAAGGACGTCAAAATGGCATGGTCGGTCGGTTTGACGCCAACCACATGCATAAAGAAGGGCGACATTGATTGGTAGTCTTGCAAATGCGATATGAGACTGTTAAAACTGCCAAATTGGTCGCAAGCACTTCTGACCTGTTGCAGTGCTGGCAAGCCACCTAAATAGTTCATGCTGCCGTGCGTTCGAGGTGCCTGGTTGAGTGTAACCGCCCAATGACCCGGTCTCATAGCGGAAAGCACGCCGGCCATACCCACAACGCCAACCGAGAGGTAGTAACGATTGCCTTTGTGGAAGCGAACTAACACCGTGTTTGTCCCCATGGTGTTGGGCATATCCCAGTCCATGTTACGAGCGAGACATGGTTTGCCACCAGGGAGATTAACTGAGTAACTGGTACAGGCTGCTGGGCTTACGGAAGTAACTGCCTGTGTTATATCGTACATTAGGTTGGCTAGCAGTAGACGGGGGTAATTGATTCCGGCGTGAGCCGCAATACCTTGGATTTCGTAGACGTAGTCTTGTCCGTAGGCTTTAATAATCGCTGACACCAGATGGCCAATTGGTCCTATCACTCCTTTGGCAAGCGGTTGTAGTTTTGGGGGAAATTCTGCTGCACGTTCGTCGATCAAGTCTTCGATATCGCTGAACATCGAGTGTATTTTGTCACCGGATTGGTCCAGCACCTCGTTCCAACGTTCTTTCGCTGGGAGATTGAGGTCAACGTTGTAAATTTCTTTTTGGATGTGAGGTAATAGCTTGGGCATCATATCTCCATCTGAAGTTAATGAATGAACTTGCCAAACTCGTAGATTTTTGGACCGACCTGTACCGTCCCGGCTACTTAAAATTTGATTAGGGCCTTAAGTTTGGCTTTCGTACCGAATGCACTATGGATAATTATAAGTACGCTGTCGAGTACCGCCCGGTGGTTGAAAATGCGGCCGAAACTCGTTTTCTGTCAACCTTTAAGTAATTGTTCGCAGTGCGAGTAAGAATATTGGCGGCGACAGGTTAAAACTCGAAAAGAACTTAGTGGATGCAATCCCCTCCCTCATATCATCCTCCTTACATTTGTTATTGATCTTCTGCTGGGGTAGTATAAGCGTTTGCCCGCTTCCTAACCCCAATACTCATCCACCATGCCCAATCACGCCTAGGTCCGTGGTGGAGTTGGTCGCGGACCTTTTGTAGGTTTCCGGGCGGTGCTTGAAGGTGAGGTGTGCCTACGCACTTCATCACGCGTCCGCTGTGCTATTTCGGTCCCTGGTATGGTTGTCCGAGTTGAAATGAACAAAAAACTGTGTAATGATGAAGGTTGTAGCGTGCCAAGACTGTAATCGGCCTAGACTAGGAATCAACTGTCGAGAGAATCACCACGGCGAGCGAGTTTATTATCGTGACAAGATACAGGTCGTTTAAAAAGGGCGGCAAATTACCCGGCAGGAGAAAGAGAAGTGAGCGAGAAACCACTACAAGTCCGACTAGGCAGCCTCTTACGGGGTGCCGCAACACAGCTTAATCAAGCTCGTCTACCCAAATTGTCCGGGGAAATGGATAAGCTCGCTGGCAATATCTCACAGCCCTGTGTCGTGGCCATTGTCGGCCGTATGAAGACGGGTAAGAGCAGTTTCATTAATGCACTTTTGAAGGAAGATCTTGCAAAAGTGGGTGCTACCGAAACAACTGCAACAATCAATCGTTTTGTTTATGGCACTCCGGATAAAAATTACCCCGTAACGTGCTACTGGAAAACCGGCAAGATCACATCCGAATCGAAGGAATTCCTGAATTCGTTACAGGGAAACGATGAAGCGACTCTTCAAGCCGCCCTCGATATTGACTACCTGGAGTACTCTCTTGAAAACGAATATCTGCGTGATGTCGATCTAGTAGATACTCCGGGCATGTGCACCACGGTCGACGAACATAAAGGCAAAACGGCGACGTTCCTGAAGTTGGCCAAACAGTTAAAGAAACAACATGACAAGAATTCCAAGACGCTTGAGCAGCAGGCCGATGCCGTAGTCTATCTCCTCGGAGAAGTTGCCCGCGAAACGGACAAATCGCTATTGAACGAATTTCGCGAGGCGAACAGCGGTCAATCAAAAGCACTCAACGCCGTGGGAGTACTTGCCAAGGTCGATATCTCCCCCAGTTTGCTCTCCCGCCGCCATGAAATTAGCAATGAAATGGCCAATGAGTTAAAGGACGAACTAAACACGGTGCTTCCCGTTTCCGCTGGAATCCGTAGGGCACTTGATCGGGTCGATTCCGGTAGTCTGCCCCCTCTTGAGCAATACGCAGAGCAGTTATGCCAAATTCCCAAGAAACACCAAAACAAGTTACTTGACAATGACGAACACTATCTTCACGCAGAGCAAGTCGCTTGGCCCGTTAACGAAGACAAACGAGATAGACTGCTAGCTGATCTGCCTTGGGGAGTCTTTGTCCAGATAGCTCGGGCAGTTATTGATTCCGATGGCAACATTACAACAGCCCGCGAAGTTCTTGAAGACCTAAGCGGTTTTGATGCGATCACCAACGTACTGAATGAACACCTCTTTAAGAGGAGCCGGTTTTTGCGTCACTACCAGACCGTCATGGATGCCACTAGGCTGATCACGAAACTCCGTTACGAGGAATCTGTTGATGCCACGAAAAGAGACCAAACAGTTCGGCAGCAACGCGAACGGTTCATGGGCTTCGTTGAGAATGCCCAAGGGGACCAGATCATTCGCAAGGAACTTACCGCGTACCTCGAGGAATATGGACCGCGCACCAATCACGCAGAACGGATTGCAATCGTCTACCAGCAGATTAGTGAAGATTTAGCGAGGTTAAGATCCGAGCTCGAGGAACATAACGAGGATTTTACGGCCCTCCAGATCACCCACCGATCCGTGGACGATTTCGAGTCTGAGGAAACCGACGAACTGCGTGCTTTATTTGGCATGTACGGCATCGACTTGGACACGCGACTGGGAGCAAACCCTAAGATTGAACACGCAGCCGGTCGGCAGCACTACTGGCGTCTGGAAGCGCAGGCTACCGCGGATGATCAACGTCCGCGCCGAGACGTCGCAGAACAAGCAGACAAAACCTATGGACGACTGATGGCTCAATTGGTTGATCTCTGAGCCAATCAGCCCGCTATTAATCAAGAAGATCCAATAAACAGAATACCCTACGGGAAAATCCGCCGAGTTCTTTTTTGACCTTGTTCACAGGACAGTTCTACCGAGACCTTTTTTATAAGGTGGCCACCAAAACCGGGGTCCTTAAAGTAACGAGACCATGTTTTGTTTTGAAACGACCCCAGCTTTTTAATCTCCTTTTTATCTGTTATCACTGTTCCATCCTTCCGCCGTACCCTTATGTAAATGACAATCATGGTCAGCGGGAAGCGTGACAGATTAGTGACTGTCAGCGAATTAAAAATCGAACCGTAGGCCACATCAACTAAAAAGTTCGGTGTGAGGTAATCACTCAGCTTGTTAGAACTCGCTATTGCTGAAGAGCCCAATAGCAACGCAACATTAAAATTCAGATCTGCAACCAACCTGTCGATCAATTTGATTGCATTTTCGCAACGACCAGTTCTGGCAAACCGCTTTACCACTTCAACTCCAAACGCTTTGTTACGATCTTGGGAGATTAGCTTCGCATAAACGGCAGGGGAGATTTCGCATTTTGATTCTTTCACAGAGATATCGAACTGTTCCACCGCATCAGCAAGACTCTGCGGATTCAAGCAATGGAGGACATTCCAGAGTTTTAATTGAACAATACCATAAAAAATCGCTATTTTCGGTTTGCCTGCGCTTAACAACTCAGAACTGAATTCTGCCAACAAACCGTTTTTAGATTGTTTTTGGTGAAAATAGCCCCAGAAATCGCCGTTGTTTTCATGCATTTCACCTCGTAGTATCAGGGCTTTGGAAAGGTACACCCGTGCCTTTGTAAAATTCTTGAGGCCAATGAAAAGGAAACCCGTGATGGTCCATACTGCGACGGGCGAGGGTCCGTCCTTGAGACATCCCGCTTGGTCATTTGCTGCCAACTCCAAATCGGCGACCGCTCCTGAAACGTCGCCAAGGTGATATTTAGCCACGGCTCTCCAACTGAATCGGTGTTCTTTTCCTTTCAACTCAAACGCCGCTACGTGGTCGAAATCCGCCAGCGCGGATTTATAACAATGCTCTTCAAGATGGAATCTTGCCCGCCTATAACGGATCGCATGATTTTCTGGAGCTACCTGCAAGCATCGCGTGGCGGCATCTATGGCAAGTTCCCACTTTTCCTGTTGTTGACGGATGTCCGTTAGCAACTCAAACCCGGCCAATTTCGTCGGGTCGGTATTAATGGCCGCTTGGGCGTATCCCGACGCATCTTCCCATTTTTTCCGCAAGATTTGTAGTCGGGCGCGCCTTACATGCTTTTTATAACTTTTCTTTTTTTCAAGCTGTTGCTTCTCTAGAACCTGCTGAACAGTATGGCCAAACACTACGGCTTCTATTTTCCCAGTTTCGTTTTCCGTAAGTCCGAGTGTTTTTGACCGGACCTCGAGCGTTTTAAAGTCATCCTCAGTAATTAAGTCAGGATCCAAAATGTCACGCAAGGTTTTTTTGTACTCGGCCTTGGCCAACTTCAAGGCTGAGGTCAACCGTTGACCTAGCGAGCCTTTTAGTATCTCCAGTTCTAAGTGCTTCCCATCCTTGGCCGAAACCTTCAGTCGGTCCCGCTCAGCTTTAATTTGGCGTAAGTGAATCAGTTCGTGATTTTCTGCGGATGCTGTACGCACAATGGCCTGTATTGTCTCACGGTATTCTTTGACTGACTTGGCTCCCCACACAATCTCTCCATAATGAGCCGCACCTAGGGCAACCGCCACATCCTGCTCTTGCCACGCCCGTGGTTTTAATTGAAGAGTTTTATGAAGTCGCTTTGCTACAAGTGGAATTCGGGAAGATCCACCGATTAAGACCACCGTATCAATTGGATCACCCTTTTCTTTAACAGATTTTGCCAGCTCAGCACTTTGTTGTAACATTTTATCTAGGGGTACTTGAATCAACTTCTCAAAGGTACCTCGTAGTATTTCCTGTTGAAACCTTGTGCCATCTGGAAGTGAACCTTTCAGCGTATACTTATTCAATTGCGTTAACGCTTCTTTAGCACGCCGACACAGACGGAGTAAATAGTTAAGAAAGAAAGGATCGCCAGGCAATTCGTCGGAAAGTTGTTCGAGGACATAGTCCCTTAACAATAGGTCGAATTTGTCGCCACCATATGTTTGGCCCTGTGGTTTCACAATCTGTTGAAAAGGCGTAACGTTATCTTCGGTACGTTCGAGTACTGCGACGTCAAACGTACCGGCACCTAAATCAAAAACGAGAATTCTCTGTCCAACATCTATGCCCGCCTTCAAATAAGCAATCGCCGCCGCCACCGGTTCCTCTAGCGTCTTTACTTCGTGAAAACCGGCTTTTAGCGCAGCGGCTTGGATCGCGTCAACTTGAACTGGGTCAAATGAAGCTGGGATGGTGACTACCGCACGTTTCACGGGCGTGTCGTTAAATTCCCCCTTCTCGGCATCACGTTTGAGCTTTGAAAAGACTTCCACGGCAACGAGAAAGGGTGTGATCAATTTGCTATCGATCACGCTGTCAACTCTTTTTTTGCCGATGTCAGGCTTGCTGCTGAGCACCACTCTCGCATATTCGGATGGTTCTTCCAGATACTCTTCTGCCAACTGCCCAACGTAATTAGCATCTTTGCCATAATAAACGACGGAACGAGTTGTTTCTTCACCCTCACAGTTACGTATGATCGCGGCTTGCCCAGATTCTGGGTGAATCGATGCCATCACCGAAAAGGCCGTACCGAAATCGATTCCGAGGAATGGCTCTTTCCAAGACATTATCTAACAAACCTCATCATAAAAATACATTAAAGCCCCCACAATTCATTTTGTCTAGATAACCTCGCCGGCTAAGAGATGTTCATCAATTTTGATCAGTTGTTGCGAAATTGATTCCAGATTCGCTCCCTGTTGCTTCCACTTCAACACCAGGTCTTGTAAGCGTCTACCTTCTTCCTCTCGATTCTTATTACTCATTTCAATTTGTTTGTCTAGGTTTGCTAGTTCGTCCTGGAGTTCTTCCTGCCTGGTTTGACACACTGCACCCAAGGCTTCAATAACGGAATTCATATGAGAATTAAGGAACTCCTTGACCAGTGAATTAGCTTCATTTTCAAGATCTACTTTAAAGAATTCCTGTTGAATATTCTGTAACAATTGAGATAAATGTGCGATGAACTTATCTTGGGTTTGTCGCAGTTGCTTGGACTTTTCGGAATCCATGCCTGTTAGAAGGAACCCCATGGCGGCAAGTAACGGAGCACCTAAATAGATGACGGGCGAGAGGGGCAATAAAAATGTTGATATCAGAACCAGCGGAAGTCCAACGGCCATTGCACCAAATCTGGCCTCAAAAAAACCAACCTTGAAGCGTTTCAGCAAACTATCTTCAACTTCTCGAAGGCGTGGCATGCCACTGGTGCCACCGCTCCATTTTTCGCGGGCCATTTCATCCGCCGACCGAAAGTCACTTACGAGCGTCGCAATCTTAGCGGTGGCCTTCGATTGAATGGTCTTGGTGATATTCATCCAGCCCAAAAAAGCGACACTCAGGACTTCCTGGTTCAATGTCTCCTTAAATTCCTTAGCCTCCTCTAACGAAGTTAGTTCCTCTATCTTTTTACGAAATTGTTTTGCAATCGGTCCAGCGGTTTGGTGCAGCGACTGGCGAAGTTCCGCTTCTCCCAAATCGACATCCCTTTTGATGTCAGCAAGTAGAGCCTCCTTTTCGCTGCCACGTAGCCCCCACTCCGCGTTAAATGTGCTGCGCAGGTCAGCAATCTTGTCACGATACTGTTGGCGCTTTAACGTGGATCCTTCCTGCAGATCGCCCAACTGAGTTTCAAACTTTCTTGTTGCCTGGTCAATAGTATCGCCAAGGCAAAGACTCGCCTCGGCCATCGCCTTCCATCCTGCTACTCGCATCAGAAACCTCTCCAAGGCCTCCCTTAGTTCCGGAAAACGACTCACCTTAATATAGTCATCGTCTCCACTCTCGACCGCTTTTTGTAGACTAATACTGGAAATTGGCCAAACCTCGATGGCGCCTAGCGTTTTTTCAAAACGCTTCTCTAGCACCTCTTTATTACGTTGCATTATCTCTTTCCAATGAGCCCCGCGGTGTTCGTCGATCTTTGTCTGAATAAAAAAGATGTTCTGCGTGACCTGCGTCAATTCTTCCAGAAATTCAACCTCGACGTCGGTGACCGGATGATTCGAACTCAACATAAAAATCACACCGTCAGCTGTGGGTACAAATCGATAGATTATTTCAGCGTGAACAGCGTAAAGCGAACCAAGTCCAGGAGTATCAAGAAGTTCGATCTCTGGAGGTAAGAACCGGATTGGCCTATCTATTTCAATCCAGCGGATGATTTCATCCAGCGACGGTGTACCCTCTTGGTCAGCGTAAACCTGCGAACCATATTTGGCAAGGTCTTTCTCGGCAATCACCTCCATAGACCCGTCTTCATAAAGCAGGCGGTATGCTTCCTGATCTGTGTTTCGCACCCGAAATACCTGACATGTCGCTATCTTCAGGTCCGTAGGCAGCAGGTCCTTACCTATGACAGCGTTTACAAACGAGCTCTTCCCTCGCTTGGCTTCACCCGCAACCAGAACTCGGTATCGACCCTCTTGCAGTTTTTCTAGGTAATCGCCGACTCCAATAGGCGAACCGGGAACCCCGGATGTTTCCCATAACCGAGTCACTTGTTGCAGCAATTCCATCGTCGCGTCACGCGTAGTGTTCATTGCTTCTAAGAGCGTGGTCATCCTGTTGCCTCCCGATCAAAAATGTCGCAATATGATAAAGAACGATCTAATCAAAATCATCAAAATCATCAAAATCATCATCAACACCAATGTCCCCCGTTGGGTCATCGCCGGCGCCCAGCGATTCAGAATCGTCAGGTAACGATACCGGGTCTTCGGATAGGCTGGCTGAGTCATTTATGCGACCAAGGTATGGAAAGTCGCCTCCCTCACCGCCAGTATTCCAAAGGTCTTCTAGGTAGCTAAGGAAAGGCATACCGGCAACACGAAACGACATGTCTTGGAAAAGATCCGAATCTAGATTTATCAGCTCCGGTGCGTATTCCACCGCTGGCGGTTCCGTGGTGGCGATCATAAAGAAATGACTGTCTTTCCAGGCGTCCATGAATTCATCTAACGGGTAGCTCACTGCCGCCTCGCCGGTACCCGGGTCACTAATGATGACCTGTGGATTGCCTGGGTCCGTCGTGTCGATACCGGAGACGATCACTGCATGATCAGCACTCTCAAAAAAGAACGCGTCCTGTATGTCTTCCAGAAATGGCAACTGATTCCATAGCTCACCGGAATCGACGCCAATGATCACTTTATGTCCCTGTGCCAGCTGGTCAGCCAGGTGAAAGATGTTCGAATTCTCAAAACGATTTACCTCAATCCCGTTGGACTCTAATAAATTGCCTATATCCGCGACACTTGTCCCCACCCCAGGTGTCCACCAGCCCCTGTCATAAGCTTCTTGAACCAGTACGTGTTCGTCAATTTCCTCGCCTGTATAAAGCTCGATGATCATTTCCTGGCAGCGTATAGCACAGCTGGTTGGGTAGCTTTGTGCCCCATCCCAAACGTCTACTATCGACACAACATCCCCCGTCACATCCCCGACAGGCGATGGAAAGCCTTCGATGTTGGAATCGCTGAGAGATTCAGTTTCAAGCGAGTTAAATAATAAGTTGTCTGACTGAAAATCAGCTTGTTTCTTAAGTTCCTCCGAAGACTCTTCATTAGGTTTATCCGGCATCAGTGAATCCTTTTAATAGAAAAGTAATCGTTTCAGGCCCGCACCTAATTGTACTGCGGGAATTGGGCTTCGACGATTATACCACACCGGCGCCGCTGGGCAAGGAAAATGGGGGGCTACTCGTCGGTAGCGTCTTTTTGTTGGGAAAGACGCTGAATTGTAATTGATCCCGATTGGTTTACTAGCCTGAGTCGATTTGGTAGTTTAAAGTCTTCTTCATGTTGAAAACCATCAGTATGAAATATCCTCCTAACATCAACAGACAGGACAAAACCGGTATGTTAAGCAGATGTTGTTGGTTCGCCGGTGTGGCAGTGTTAATTACTGCCTGTCTCAACCCGCTGTCGCTAGGTCAATCCGTCGATACTGAACGGCACGTGGTTGTCATCAGTATCGACGGATTTGCAGCGTACCTTGTTGATGACCCCAAAGTTCCGTTGCCAACCATTCGTCGACTCGCTCGGGAGGGCTGTATCATAGGCGGTGGAATGACCGTCTCGAACCCCTCCGTGACCTGGCCCAATCACACAACTCTCGTGACAGGCATGAAGCCTGGTCGTCATGGCGTACTTGCAAATGGAGTTCTGGTCCGTGGCGGAATTGGAGTGCCAGTAAAGATTGATTCCCATCGTGACCAGAACGACCTCGTGAAAGTTCCCACCGTGGTGGATGTAGCTCACGCTGCGGGACTCAGGACTGCTGAAGTGAACTGGCCTTGTACTCGCAATTCACAATCGTTTGATGACCAGTTCCCTGATGTCCCCAATGCACTGGATTACACAACACCGCGATTGCGGTCAGAACTCATCGAAATGGGGCTCTTGCGGGACGAAACACATGCCTCATTTCGTAATGCGAGTGTTGTCGGCCTTGATTATGTCTGGACGGAAGCCGCCTGCC
>Ga0315334_10002581_pt1 | contig 11331 bp, 4 predicted proteins | sample M150034915metaG_FD_205555 | JGI IMG/M metagenome (GOLD analysis project Ga0315334, IMG submission 205555) | Ammonia-oxidizing marine archaeal communities from Monterey Bay, California, United States - M1 500m 34915 | ecosystem: Environmental > Aquatic > Marine > Intertidal zone | place: USA... | reverse complement strand
CCATTTGCGATAGGTAGTTTTCAAGGGCGCTAAGGTCGCGCGGCAACGCTACGGTAGTGGTATCGCTGGTATTGTCCAACAAGGTAAAAGAGGCAGGCTGCACATTGGACCTTTGACTTGATTGAGCACCGCGACTACGTGCAGGGTTTAACCACCGCGGTACAAATCGATTGCTAACCTGGCCTGCAGTGTCAGTCGGTTCACCGACAGGTTGCTCGTATTGCACTGGTTGTACGCGATTGAATTGGGCAGCGATTGAATTGGCTTCCAGAGGTGAGGTTGAGGTCAAATCAACTAGTGTCTCCGCATCGCCCTGCAGTTTGAGATTGCGTTTAAGCATCCATCTGAATTCGCCACGCGGAGGAGCAATCCTCGTCAACTGTAATTTTCGACCATTGCTGGACAAAGTCATTTCACGAAATCCCAGAATTTGTACAACCTCACCACGGTCTAATTGCACCATCCGTAAATGAGAACGTTCCGACTGCTCGGGTTGACCGATCCACGACGGCACACCTGCCGTTGTGATTGTCCCCTGTACACCGTCACTATCGATAAGAAGAAATCGCGATTCGACCCAACTAAAGCACCTAGGGGTTGGACGGATGGCTACATAACCATCAGACGTCTCCATGTATATGTCCACGACAGTTCCAACGGGTAATTCATCGCAAATAGTTTGATCCGGGGTAGGGGAAGTATAGACGGGGGCACGACGTACCTGTACTTGAGCACGATGAAAAGAGGATCCCTCCTGAGCCACGAGCTGTAAACTACCTAGCACGATCGAAAACGACATTACAATCAAAGCTGAAAACACTCGATTCATACGACCTACCACCTCTAAAAACTATTTTTCTCCCATGGTTAATTACAGTTTTTACCGGCTCCAAGCAATGGCAGAATTGCAAATGCACTAGTAGCCTTGTTCACAGACATTTGTGTTAATTTGTGGCGAAGGTTGCCCGTTCCACGCTAATTACCAAGCTTTCCAAATGCCCTACGAAATCGTTCTTTTCGCGCACTCTACTCGATTCGGGCATGGACAAATCCCGATGAAGTTTACGTCTAACAACAACTCTTCATCCATTATTCACCCAATTGCGTATGCCCAAATTACGTTGCCACCGCAGATCTACCAGTTACTCCAAATTAATACTTGGAGTGGGGTTGTGTGTTGCCCTGCTGAGCAGCACCGCGCTCCAAGCACAAGATTCACCGCATAAGCCGCAGCAACTAACCGCTCAAGAACAAGCGAAACATAGTATTCCATGGGATAAGCTAACCAATACCGCAAAAACAAAGCTGCGATCTGTCATCTCCGACACCACCGTCTTTCACCGACTAAAGACCCAGCAATTCAAATGCGACGAGAGCGTATATATTCATCTAGTACGTCATCCAGAAATCCTCACAAATATATGGGAATTGATGGGAGTTACCCAACTGCGTATCGAAAGGACAGCTCCTTTTAGCATTAGCATACACGACGGACAATACACAAAAACAACACTCGAATTAGTGTACGGGACATCCAATCTACATGTATTCCACTGCGAGGGCAGTTATAAGGGAATGATCATACCGACCGTTTCTACTGGTCGAGCGATCATCATTATCCGCAGTAAATATGACAACGCGGAAGCACCCACAGTCAAACATCAAATGGACATTTTCTTACAGATTGACAATGCTGCCAATCAACTGCTCGTAAAGACTCTTAGTTATTTTTTTATGAAAACGGCGGATGCAAATTTTGCCGAGACGACACAGTTTATCGGTCAAATCGATAAGATCGTAAAAAACAACCCCGCTGGGATGACGCGACTTGTACATCGCTTAACCCGCGTCCAACCAGCGATTCGCCAACAATTCGGAGTCTTAGTCCGCAAGGCGAATACGAATCGAGTACGTCTAGCAACCACAATTCAACGCGAACCAAGTACACCGCGCAAGTAGCTTGCAAGACCGCTGACGTTGCCTACTTGGTCACAAAATTTACCAAGCGTCCTGGCACAACAATCACTTTGATGGTTTCAACATCAGACAGCAACTCTGCCACACGCTTATCCGCTCGGGCCGCCTGCTCGAGGTCCTCTTGACTTATATCCGCCGGCACACTGATTCGTGTTTTCACTTTGCCACGAATTTGCACTGGGACTTCAATAGTGTTTTCCACCAGCAACGACTCATCACAAACAGGCCATGGTTCATAAGCCAACGTCGTGTCACTGCCTAACAACTCCCATAATTCCTCAGCAATATGTGGAGCGTATGGAGACAGCAACAACAAAAATGATTGCATGATCGACTGGGGTCGTGACTGCTGTCCGGTAAAATAATTGACGAACTCCATCATCCGTGCAATGGCCGTATTGAAGTCCAAATTCTCTGTATCCACAGTCACCGACTGAATCGTTTGGTGCAGCATTTTCAACTGTTCCACCGTCGGATCCTCGTCACTTAAAGCTGCATTGACTGATAGATTATCTGCGCGGTCATCGACAATCATCCGCCACACTCGATCCAAGAAACCGCGTACACCATTGACACCTGACATATTCCAAGGCTTAGTGGCGACGAGTGGGCCCATGAACATTTCATACAATCGTAACGAATCCGCCCCATATTCGGACACAATAACATCTGGATTGACGACATTGCCACGACTCTTTGACATTTTAAAGCAGCGACCATCAACACCAACATTTTCATCTTCGACCAACACCCAACCATCACCTTTACGAGTGACCTGTTGTTCTTCCAACTGAATTTGTTGCAATTCACTACCATTTTCGCGGTGGTGATAGCCACCTGTGTCATTGCGGACCGCTTCTGCAAAACTAACCCAATTTTCATTGGCATCTTGAAATACGGAATACTCCATTTCCCCCAAAATCATGCCTTGATTGACAAGCCGTTGAAACGGCTCAGGCGTGCTCACATGCCCACGGTCAAACAGTACCTTATGCCAAAATCGCGAATACAACAAATGTAGCACTGCGTGTTCCGCCCCGCCAATATAAAGGTCCACTGGCATCCACGCCTTTTCCTTTTCAGGGTCGACAAAGACTTCGCCATTTTTTGAATCAATAAATCTTAGGAAATACCAACACGACCCCGCCCATTGAGGCATGGTATTAATTTCTCGGCGATATCGCTTACCATCGATTTCACAATACAGCCAATCATCAGCGGCTTTTCCAAGTGGTGGTTCAGGTCGTCCGTGTGGCTTGTAATCCTCCAAATACGGCAAATCCACAGGCAAATCGGCAATATCCACACTACGAATCAATCCATTGGGTTCTCCATCATCACCGAGTTCGTGCAAAATTGGAAATGGTTCACCCCAAAATCGTTGCCGCGAGAACAGCCAATCCCGCAGCTTATAATTAACAGCCGCTCGTCCCCAGCCTTGCTCCGTCAGCACGCTCTGTATCTTTTCCTTAAAAACCGCAGTCTCCAATCCATCATATTCATCGGAACGGATGGCCGTACCGTGCACAGTGGAGCATACATTTCCAGCAAGTACGTCATCACGGTCGTCGCATGCCTCGCCCGGATCCACCACAGCAACCACGGGAATATCATACGTCTGAGCAAATTCAAAGTCGCGTTGATCATGAGCCGGCACTGCCATAATCGCCCCAGTTCCGTAACTGATTAACACATAATCTGCGACCCACACGGGCACTAACTCATCGTTGACCGGATTCACCGCAAACCCTCCAGTGAACACTCCCGTCTTGGTACTTGTATCCTCAGTACGATCTCGGTCACTTCTCAGCGAAGCCTGATGACAATAATTATCTACCGCTCCACGGCAATCATCCGTCGTCAACCGTTGCACAAACGGGTGCTCAGGCGCAATCACCATATACGTCGCACCGAATAAGGTATCAGGTCTCGTTGTATAGATCCTCAGGACATCATCGCCTGGCTTGCGAGTGAACCCGCCGGCCAACCGCTTTGCCTTCCATGATGTGACATCGTCCGCGGGACCGATAAAGAAATCTACCTCGGCGCCAGTACTGCGACCTATCCAGTCCGCTTGCAGCTTCTTGATTCCACTGGGCCAATCAACATGCTCTAAGTCATTTTCCAAGCGATCGGCATACGCAGTAATCCTAAGTGTCCACTGTCGCAACGGTATCCGCTTTACCGGGTGACTCCCTCGTTCACTGCGACCATCAATCACTTCTTCATTGGCCAACACGGTCCCCAATTCTGGGCACCAATTTACCAACGCATCAGCTTGATAAGCCAAGCGATGATCATCTTGATACAACCGCACCTCGCGCTCACCGGCCGCCACCACATCCTGTGGAATTGGCAATTCGCTAATGGGCCGCCCTTGCTGTTGTTCCGAGTCATACCAAGTATCGAACAATTGCAGAAAAATCCATTGCGTCCATTTAAAGTACTCGACGTCCGTGGTCGCGATCGAACGATCCCAATCGTAACTGAACCCCAGCATTTTGAGTTGCCGTGTAAACGTCTCAATATTGTTTTCCGTTGATTCACGTGGTGGCGTATTCGTGCGGATCGCGTGTTCTTCAGCTGGCAAGCCAAATGCATCATACCCCATCGGATGTAATACAGATTTACCTCGCATTCGTTCAAAACGACAAGTAATATCTGTAGCCGTATACCCTTCCGGATGCCCTACATGCAGACCATTTCCACTTGGATAGGGAAACATATCAAGAATATAGAGTTTTTCACCGTCCGGTAGATCAGGAGTTGCAAATGTCTTATTCACATCCCAATAATTCTGCCATTTCGGCTCAATCACAGCTGGATTATATCGAGGCATCAAACGTTCTTCAAAAATAGGATCTCTGCGTGTTAGCAGATACTGGTAAGTACGAGATTCTATCGGTTTTCACCATAGCTGGCAAACCTACTGTGGACAGCAATACCTATGCACGCAAAAATAGACTGCTTATCTTTTGGGGCAACTCGCCGTATGATGGGTAACACACAATCCAATAACTATAAAACATTAACACCTCCGGACACGCCACAGCACATTAGCATTGGCAAAAACAAATTTATGGTCAAATCCACCAAGCATCTACTTTTAAACGATGAACAACGTGACAAGATGCGAGCAGCTGGGCGATTTAACGCCGAACTCTTAGATCATATCCGTCCACAAATTCAAGCCGGCATTACCACGGCTGAAATCGACCAGCTTGTACATGCCTACACTACCGGTCACGGTCACATTCCCGCACCGTTGAACTACCGAGGATTTCCTAAAAGTTGTTGCACAAGCGTTAACGAAGTCATTTGCCACGGCATACCGGACCAATACACTCTCAAAAACGGTGACATCGTCAACGTCGATATCACCTCAATTGTCGACGGTTGGTTTGGTGACCAATCTGAGACCTTTCTGATTGGCAATGTCAGCGACGAAGCTCGGCAAGTCACTCAATGTGCATTTGATTGTCTATATGCAGCAATTGATATTCTGACACCTGGCTGCGGCATCACCGAAATCGGCGAAGCCATCGTCGAGGTCGCTCGGCCCTACAACTTCGGTATTGTCCGCGAGTATGTTGGACATGGTTTAGGCAAGTCCTTTCACCAAGAGCCATCCATTCCGCATTATCCAGATTCACGCTTCAATCACATGCCTCTCGATCCTGGACTATGCTTCACCATCGAGCCCATGATCAATGTCGGACGTTTCCAAGGCATCATCGATCCACTGGACAATTGGACCGTTCGCACGATGGACAGTAAGCTATCGGCGCAATTCGAACATACTATCCTAATGACCGAAACGGGTCCTGAATTATTAACGACAACCGAAAACGGTCCTCGTCCAGGGCATAAATTCTAATCCACTAAGAACAGCCTGAACTGCGATACCGCGCCATTCTAATTGTTTAGCCCGCCAGCATTTCTTCAGCGACCGTTTGGATTCCCTTGAGGTCCAACTTGCCCGTACCCAACAACGGAAATTCGTCTACAAGCAAAAAACTATCCGGTGATGGAATAAACAAATTAGGCAATTGAAACTCTTGTGACAACTGCTGTCGCAATTGATCAACATCCAAATCCGCTTTTTTATGTAACACGATAATCCGTTCACCCTTTTTAGGATGCGGTACAGCGGTCACAGTAGCTAACATATCATCTGTGGAACCAAGTGCCTTATTAATACATTCCTCAATCTTAATATGCGGAACCATTTCGCCGCCGATCTTAGAAAATCGACTCATGCGGCCTGTGATTTTAATGAACCCATCTTGATCAATGAGCGCGACATCACCGGTTTTGTACCAATCATCCACGATGACTTCATTGGTTAAGTCTTCGCGACCATAATAGCCCTTCATAATGTTAGGGCCCTTGACCCATAGCATCCCAGATTGATCCGGTCCCAATTCTTCATCGGTATCGAGATCTGTTATCTTCGCAGCCACTCCGATTATCGGGCGGCCAACCGTTCCATCTTTGGCTTCAACATGGTCTGTCGAAGCTTGACGACTCTTCGGAATATTTACCGACACCAACGGTGATGTTTCTGTCGCGCCATAGCCTTCGAACGGCCGCACGTCGAATTTCTCTTCAAACTGATCAGCCACATCCACTGGCAGTTTTTCGGCACCGGTAATCACGACGTTCAGTTTTTGGAATTGTTCGGCCGTTACACGTCTTAACATTCCACGCAGGAAGGTGGGCGTCGCAATCATCACGGTTCCGTCATGCTTGTGAGCCAATTCACCAATCTTTTTAACTTCCAACGGATTCGGATGGAACGCCACTCCCAATGCATAACAAACAACCGACCACATCGTCACGGTATACCCCATGGAATGGAACAATGGCAATATGCCAACCAGTACATCATCTTCTTTTAATTGGACCATCGAGTTGATTGCTGCAGCATTGCTTCCCACATTGGCGTGCGTCAACATTACGCCCTTGGGTACTCCGGTTGAACCTGACGTAAATATCACTGTCAAAATATCGTTGGGATCAATTTCATCTAAACCAAGGGATTTAATAATCGAGTTTGACGATGTAACATTCGCGGTCCACCAACCACCAATCTTCTCGAACAACGTTGGAGCAAATTCTGGTTTTCGCAGATCTTCTAGATAGAACAACTCGGCATCTAAGTCACTAGCATTAAATTCAAATTTCTTCATTGCTAATCGGCTAGCAATAATTGTCTTGATCCCAGCCACTTCGCAACACGCATTTAAAACGGCTGCACTTACCGTATAGTTCAAATTGACGGCCACTCGTTTATCAAGTGACAAAGCCATATTTGCTACTACTCCACCAACACTTTGAGGAACCAATAGCCCCACAAATTCCTCGTCCGCTGATAAGGCGTGGCGATTCAGCAATCTTCGCACAATCAGAGATTTCAATAGCAGCTCTTTGCCACTCAAAGTAGCACCACTTGAATCCACAATTTTGTTAGTGCGATTACGTTTACATTCGCGGACAAAATCACACGTCACACGACTTTCATTCTGAATACGTTTATTCACTGCTTTTGCTCCTAATTGTGCTACCTCTTGTCGTACCATATGTACATTATGCACATCGTGCAAAGGTTCACCAAAATGAATCCATACAGGATATGGGATTTGCTTGGGGATTTTCCAAAAATATCGTCCGCGATCAAAACTAAATACACTCCCCCACAAACCATCTAAGTATATCGGAATCACCGGAACATCTGTTTCGGTTCGCTGCAAAACCTTTAACACACCTGGTTTGAATGTTTGTATTTGACCAGAACGAGTCAGCGCTCCTTCGGGAAAAATGCAAACTAGTTCACCGTTATCCAATGCTTTAGCTGCCGTAGCTAACGACCGTACGACACTGCGACGACCGGGAGTTATCATAATCACCCCAAACGCACGCCCAAACATATTGATGATCTTGCCTGAAAAATTGCCGGCAAAGACAACCATACGTATCGGACGCTCGCTAGCCAATAACAATAAAATCCCATCGATCCAAGTTACATGATTGGGTACCAATAATGCACCACCTGACTCCGGAATATTTTTAATGCCCTCAAGCCGGACTCGGTACAGTGTTTTGCTCATCGTGAGCACTATAAATTTGATCGTCACCGACGGAATCAGCCACACGATGTAAACTGCGATCGGAATCGTCAACGCGCCAATTATTAAAAAGACTCCCCGTGCCGACAACATCGGTTCTCCACCAATGTCCATCCTCAAACCCATAAATGCGCCGTTGAGCACGAGCATTCCAATAAACGTCATCGAATTTGTTGCCGCCAAAATTGCGCCCAGAGATTTTTTAGGACTACGATGTTGCAAATAGGCTGTAAGCGGTACTTCGAATAACCCCGCGCTGAAACCAATTCCACCTAACAACAGACACGCCAAATAGTATTCCCATTTGATCCGTGAACTCGGTTCAACACTTAAATTAAGTGTCATCGTCTGAGGATCAACCAGTCTTAACCCCACATTGGAACGCGGCTTCTCGATTTGGCTGCGCTGAACGACAACAGCAACCTCCTGCCCTGGTTCTTGACTTGTTAAGCGTCGAAACGAAGCGATATGATCCTCGAACGTTCTATTTTTTGTTAACCTATCGCCATTCACCGAAACAATTAAATCGTCTTTAGCTATCCCCGAGTTCTCTGCGGGCATCCCTCGAACTAATCGTACGACGACAAATACCTTGCCTGTCTCAGATCCCTGACTTGCAGGATCTCCCGCTAAGTCGCCAATATCCGGCGGCGGTGCCTCGGACTCGTTGCCATCATCGACTGAAATCAATGGTATTTCCCTAACCATGAGTCCTAATTGAGTTTCATCAAAGATGGTGCTGTTGATGGTAAACAACATCATGGAACTTATCGCGATACCGAATGCGCCAATCGGCAATATCCCTAATTGAACGCGATCGCCTGATAGTAAACCAGCGAGCAACGATCCGACACACACACCAATCACCACCGCCACTAAAAACGGCGTTTTATCGACCTCGCGCCCCCCACCCGCTTCGACGACAAACTGGTCGATGTTGTTTTGAGCCACTGCACTCACAGCCCAAAAGAACATGATGCCCAGCGCAATGCGGAACATGGCGGGTTGCTGCCGCAGCACACGGAGATCTTCGAGCATCGAACGTGGTGCATTTTTGGGAAAAGGGCGCTCGGGATTGGCAACCTTCAGTGGCTCAATCATCAAACTAAAAATCGTGCCGGTGACTGCGAGGCCAATGACCACCGCACCAATCATGCTCCAGGTATGTTCTGTCCCTTGCGGCGCGGTCATATCCGCCAACCAACTTCCAATGAACATACCGAACAACGTCCCCACGACGGTCATCATGTTATAGAAACCGTTGGCAGGTGATAATTTATTGGGCTTAACAATTTCCGGCAATGCTCCCATCTTCGCTGGGAAAAACATCGCACTTTGGGCACCCATAAAAGTGAGGGACACGAAAATCAACAGCGGTGATTGACACCAAATAGACAACGTCCCGAGGAGCATGACGAGGATTTCAGCAATCTTACAACCGACGATTACCGAGCGTTTGCTAAACCGGTCCGAGACATAACCCGCATAAGTACTCAGCAGGATATAAGGAGATACAAAACAGGCTAAGCCCAGACCCAATACCGCACTTTGGCTCAAACCCCACAGGTTACCAACGTCAACGTAATCTTTGGCAATTCCAATGACGAGCCAACGAAAGGTGTTGTCATTAATACCCGTGAGCAATTGGGTCAAACAAATTGCAATAAAGCTGCGCGAAAAGAGATTATTCTTCCCCTCGGCTAGATTGCTTTCTGTTTTGTGTTCGTTCACATCAAAATCGCTTTTTATGAAATTCGACCGCAGCCATATAAAGTACTGATTTTTCAGTAAAAACGGGACTACAACCGTTTTAATCCGACCGTTTCTGGAGAACCAACAGAAATAAATCGACACCTACTTATAGGTATTCATTTATATCTCACGACCTCTTTTTGGTCCTACCAACGGATGCCCCCTGTCAAGAATAACAGAATAGCACGTACATGAAAATCCAACCCCCTCAATACTTAATGGCCGGCGTTATCCTGTTGGTTATCGGATTGCAATTTTTGCTGGTCGACTCCTATGCCCTCAGCAGGCAAGCAAGCGAAATCGTCAAATCACAATTCGACATCCCTGGATCGGCGAACCACTATACCGTAATGCTTCCGCAATGGTTTTCATGGAGCCTGCTCGTTGCCGCAAGCTTCTGCTTCGTTTGGACGATCCGCACCGCTCGCCGCGAAAATTTTTAACGATTCATTAAATCTGTCCACGGCCATTCGCGTTCATTCGCAGCTACTCCTACATGGGATACCGTGACCACGTGATTCGTTGACGGACCCATTGTATGGTATATTGGCTTTTCTGTAATACTATTACTTCCATCACCACATATAGAAAGCCGCTCTCGGATGAAATCTCTGGTCATTACCATTCTTTCCCTTTCACTCATTGCTCTAACTAGTTGCAACAACGACTCCGTTGATCCCGTACAAAACAATACAATACCTGCACCACAGAGAATGAATGAACCAGTCGTTAAACCCGATGATTCGCTCACCGTCGAAGCGTTGAAAGCACTCGGGGCAAAGTTTAAGGCAAATGAAGATAGTCAAATCACGGAAGTCTCGCTGATCGGTTGTCCGGCCACCGACGACGACCTCCAGCAACTTTCAAATTTACCGAAACTGACTTCGATCCGCCTCAATGAAACACAAATCACCGACGCTGGACTGGAAGCCGTCGGGCGACTAAACAATCTCACCAATTTAGATTTACGCGGATGCAGCGTGAGTAACACAGGGATAGCACATCTCGTTGGCCTCAGTAAATTACGAGCACTTCGACTTTCTGGTGAAAGTGGGGTAACTTCTGTTGATGATGGAGCGCTTGCGGACATTGGGAAACTAACCAACCTCAAAGCACTCCTGCTCGACCACCTCTGGGTTGGTGAAAATCTACTCGACCTTGCACCTCTGCAAAATCTAGAAGAATTATATCTCGCCAAAACACTTATTGACGACACCTCACTGGCAGCACTCAAACAACATCCTAGGCTCAAAAAACTACGCATCTCGCAAACACAAATAACCGATGCTGGACTTGAACAACTCACCGCACTCACCCATCTCACAGACCTTGATCTCAGTGAGAACAGTGTCATCTCCGATGTGGGCATGAGCCATTTGTCCAAAATGACAACGCTAACTAAGCTCAATCTGTGGCGTGTCGCTCTCTCTGACTCCGGCATCCAACAACTCGCAGGCCTCGTCAAGATGCAATG
>Ga0315334_10002580_pt1 | contig 11333 bp, 4 predicted proteins | sample M150034915metaG_FD_205555 | JGI IMG/M metagenome (GOLD analysis project Ga0315334, IMG submission 205555) | Ammonia-oxidizing marine archaeal communities from Monterey Bay, California, United States - M1 500m 34915 | ecosystem: Environmental > Aquatic > Marine > Intertidal zone | place: USA... | reverse complement strand
AAAAGAAATCATACCGTTTTCAGTCATAAATGATCTATCCCAATTTAAATTAGTATAATTAGAAAATAAATTCTTACCACCAGTTCCACCGCCATAATTCATTGCGAATTCTTTTTTTATTTCTTTTAAGTTATCTAAATCTTGAGCAATTTGATGTATGGCATCTTTGTAAACTTGAGCCTCACTTTTGTTTCCTTCAGCTAAACTCGCGTCATATCTTTGTGTTAAAGAAGTAATAAACCCATTTATTATTTGCTCATTATGCTTACCATGTATCTCTGACGACTTTGCGTCATTACCATAAGGCATGTTTTCAAAATACTTTCTTGCTAATTTATCTGTAGACATATCGTTTTATTTTTATTATTTTCCTTTCCCTAACAATCCAATACCAGCTTGCAAACCACCAGTAACAGCATGTGAGGCAAATTGATCTAATTGAGCATTTGCGTTGTCAATAGCTTGATCAGCAGCAGCTTTTCTATCCATTGACCAACCTAACATTTTATCTTGTTTATCGAATTCAAATTGCTCTACCATTCTTGCTCCTTCTCTTTCCATTAGATCTCTTTTTTGTTCGCCTTCCACGTCTAATTGTTGTAATCTACCAGCCTCTGCTCTAGCCCTAGTTTGATTAGCTTGTTCTTGTGCTCCAATAGATATAGACGCTTGTTGAGCTTGTTTAACACCTTGATTAGCTAATACTTGTGCTAACCCTGCAATTCCACTTCCACCAGCAGCACCTTGCATACTCTGCATTATATTAGCCATAGATTGTTGAGATTGTTCTTTTTCAAACTGTGCTTGTTTTAAGTTTACTGTTTGATCTTCATATACGTTTTCCATATTTGCATAAGGATTTTTAACCCCAGCATAAGGATTTGTCATTTTTCGATCTTCCCAAGCATCCATTTGATTTCCAAAATCTTCATTAGCAGCTCTTTGTTCTCTTCTTCTTTGTCCTCCACCAAATAGTGCACTAATAAATTTATTTGGAGATGATTTTGTATTTGCCATAATATTATTATTTTATCTATTTATAATTACATTTTTTATCCGTTATTTACTACTTTCAAAAACATCGCTACCTACACTAAATAATTCCGCCTCTTCTTGAGAGTCATTTACGAGTTTAATACTAGCATAATACCCAAGTATGCTACTTAAATTTACTTTATTATCTTTACTAAACATAATAAAAGATCCGTTAGGAGGTAGACCATAGACGCTTAGTACAGACCAAGGCATTTCACAAGATATAATTGATTCTATACCATCCCATTGCAGTATATCTTCAACTCTACCTATCATTATGATATCACTTTGATCTGCTTGAAAATGTGGGGTTGTTCCGGCCGCCCATTCTCTATTAGTACCTACTGGATTCGTGTTAGCGAAATATGCTGTATCTCCTATTTGTACAGAGACATTCAATCTATGAGGAAAGGTTAAGTTTACTATTGGCATAAATTATTATTTTACTTTTAAATAAATTGTTTTTGTATCACTATCTGTTGTACCATCGTTTACTTTAAACGTAATAAGGTCATTACCAATAAATCCAGCTGTAGGCGCATAAGTTATAGTTCCAACACCTGCACTTAGGCCACTAACTTCAACTACTCCGTTAGAGGCAGAAGTAACGATAGCCGGTGTTTTTACTCTATAGTTTTCATCTGTGTCTGGTGCTAATAAATTAATTGTAGTAACTACACCACTTGGCGCGTTTACCACTTGATCCCACGCATTTGGAGTATATGTAAATATATTGTCCAATGCTTGTGTAAATGTAACGTCTTCTTCTCCAAAGTTTTCAATATTAATAGTACCACTAACAACAGGTGCCGTGCTTCCACTTGTAGAATACAAAGATGTTCTTATGGTTGCTGCTGTTGGCTTGTTAAATGTTAAAGTAATCCAAGGTGGTAAATTTACACTACTTGTTGTTTTTATGAAAAAATCATTTATAATTTCTTTAATTACCCCACCAAAATTTCTATTAAACGTCAATATAGAGTTAGGTTTAATAAATTCTCTTGAAGACAATTTTATTTTATTCCAAACTTTATCTATTTCTGTTATAAACACCGGTATCTTTAAATCATCACCTTCAACCACTAAACCTATTACCAAATCATTTACATCATTTAAAACTATGGAATCGCTAGTATCATCACACTCTGTAGTATCTTTTATAGAAATCACTTGTTTTCTAATAACAGTACTACCTTTAAATATCATATCTTTTTCTAAATTAGTTGTAGAGTCTACTCTAACCATATCTCCATCGCATCCATCAGGTATAGTTTTAGTAACTTTAACATCATCACTCCAATCACTAATATCAGGTTGTTTTTTAACATATAAGTAACCAGATTGTTTTTTAGGCATTGTCCAACTTATACTTATATCACCATACTCTTCACCAGTAGTAGCTGTAGAACTTGCTAAATTTTTTATCTTATCAGAACTAATATTAGGTCTTCCTTTTACAGTATACGCGGTAGGTGTAGTTATAAGAGTTTGATCAGCGTTTGCTGTGTTGGTAAGCGTGACAGTTGGGTTAATATATTGTTTTATGGAGTATGTTGGTGTAGTTGTTGGTGTACCTCCTCCTAACCTAACATCAGCACTTGGGGTTAATGTTATGTCATAAGTTTCTTTTGATGTTACTGATGGAAACCTTTGAACAAAAGTATACTTATCAACACTTTTATTACTCTTTGGAATACTTATATTATTTAAAGGCGCCGTTAACAAACTACATCCATCACTTTTATTTATAGTTAAAGAAAATAATGAACCAGGAGTACCTACAATCTCGATACGACGATCACTTCCATCCGCTGGAATAGTACTACTAACTTCACCATCAACATCTTTAAATACATTTATTTTATGTATATATTTTTGTGGAGGAGGAATCATAGTAGATGTTACGTATTTGAGATTACCACGCGTGTCAGGTTGTATATATGTTGTAGCCATTCCAGTATATGTGGATGTGGATGTATATGTGGATGTACTCCCTAAATCGCTTTCCAAAAAATCAGGGAAAGGGGTGTCAACTACTTTTAATCCATACTCAGTGTCGTCACCGCCAGTGTCGTCACTGCCGCCTTCTCCGCCAGCCATGTCAAAACATATATAAGGGTATAAAAAATTATTCATATTTTAAATTTTTAATTTAACAACCGCAAACGGTTGAATATGTTCGCAACGCATCCTCACAATCTCCACCTGATGAAATACCTACTAATAAAAACTCTCCTGCAATCAATATCTCAACTCCACTAAAGCTCATTGCATAACCTTGTGCGTCATACGTAATGTTGGCTTGTTGGGCACTACCAGGGCACAGACTGTAATTGTAATTTGCTGTAGTATTAGCTTTACCAGGATCATAAACACGATCAGGATTAGTCATTTGTCCACTATTATAAGCTTCATCAATAAGATCTTTCCAACTATAGAAATATTTTGTATAACCAAGCCAATTATTTATAGACCTATGGCTTATTCTTGCATTTTGTCGCCAATAGTAATAGTATAATGGACTAGGCGAACTCCAACTATCGTTAGTACCACAACATGCGCTGTTAACTGAACATGTACCTGAGTACGAGTCACCTAACCCGGAGTGGTTTCGTAAAAATCTATAACCTCTAAAATCAACAGTGGCGCCAATATTTGCAATAGCTTCAATAGCTGTTTCATTATTCGGAAATGCTCCCCACCGACACTGAAACGAATGACCAGGACATGTTTGACTATTTATCCAATTTTGAGGAGAACTACTAACATCAAGATCAATTAAGCTTGTACAAGGATAAACACAACTACCATCATCAATTGTTGCGTTAGAATTATAATTAGTTGCGTTTGGATCTGTACAACCTGAAACAACACCACCATATAAACAACTACCATCATCTACTGTAGCAAGCGGATTATAGTTCGTAGCTGTAGAATCCATACAACCATAAATAATAGGAATACAACTACCATCATCACAAGTAGCTAATGGATTATAGTTAGTTTGTGTAGAAGAATCCCCAAAACAACATCCTGGAACAGAAGTATCAGCATTAGGATCACTACACGGTAAACAGGCCGTAACTATAGTTCCTGACGAGCAACAATTACTAAGATCATTTTCACAATCGGTTTTCGAAACATGTCCATTAAGCCCAATTGTTTCTATACAAAAACAAGGTCCAGCAGGAACGCTGGGCACAGCAGGAACTCCAGGTGTTGCATGTACTTCAGGAACCCCAGGTATTGCCGGTACCTCTGGTATTTCAGGCGTGCATTCGCAAAGATGATGAGATATATTAGGGGTCCAAACTGATGGGTTACCACTTCCCACGGCAGTTCCATAATCAAGTTGATTTGTTATTATTGTAGGATTGTGAAAGTTACTCGTCATTTGGGTTATAAGCATACTATAACTCATATTATACGTTACACCTGTAAATATTGGATCATTTGTAGCTATAAGAGCATTTATAAAAACACTCCACTCAGCCATATTTGCAGGTCCAATTGAGATTCCTCTATTAGGATTACTATAACTCCATCTAAAATATCCTATTTCAAAACCAGATGCTACCTCTGAAGAACTACAAGGACACGTGACAAGGTTCGTGGGGTTAGACCATGTGTCAGGAACACATATTTTTTTATCTTCAAAATCTGTGTTAGATTGTATACCGCTTAACCAACTCGTTAACCCTGTTAAACCACTAAAACTAGGAGCATTAAATATTGTTAAAGGTGGGATAAATTGATCACCACTATTAGTGCCTGGTATAGCTGGAATATATAGCGTTGGTGGTATAGCTGGAATATATGGCGTTGGTGGTATAGCTGGAATAAGTGGTATAGCTGGTGTACCGGGTATACACTTCCAAACAGTTGGACATTCAGGACATTCAACATCTGCATTACCTATACCTTGATAAGAAAATTCCTGCGTGTCTATATTACCAGCATTACCATCATCTAACCATTTTGTTGATTCTCCTTTAACTTCGCTAAACCATTTTCCTTCCTTATCTTTAAACTCTAAAGATGTACCATTTTGAAGATTGGTAAACACCTCCTCCACATACCAACCAAACTTTAAAAAATTATTATAATATTCTACGTCATTAGTATCTGGAGTGTTCTTAGCTTGACTACCCTCATAATTTAAAGTACCAAAGCTTTTTACAGCTCCAGGTTGTTCGTTAAGTAAAACTCGTACATAAGAATCAAACTGTGTTCCGTAATAATTATTTCTAGTTTCATTAGCGTGATGTTGCCATAAATCTCCACCACTAAATGTATAATAAGTATTATTCATACTTAATCCATTTTCTTGGATAAAAGATTTAAAACTACTCCAGCCTTTTATATCCTCTCCAAAAGATAAAGTTTCACTTCCAATAGGAAGACGGACTCTATTAATATGCTCAACACCATCAATTAACGTAACGGTTTCATCCCACTTACCAAAATTTAAAGTTATATTATAAGATTCTTTTTTATCATCAAAACTACCAACTATTGAATCGGTGTTTCTTAGATTATCAGAAAACCAATCTTTCATACCGACTTGTGAAATTGGCGTAATACCATCTTGTGATAATCTACAAACACTTCCTCTTGTTTTATCTGAAAAATATACTCTATAAGATTCTTTAGCAAATGATTCTGGATTTTTAGATATTCCAAATTCACCTACAAAAGGAGTTGTTTGTCCTAACACGCTACTAGTAGCAGTGACATTCACATCTCCATCAGCATTATATAACGCATCTTTATTTGCTAATATTTTTAATATTTTATCTTCACATAACGTAACTAAATTAGTATCACGCGAATGTAGTTTTTGTATACTACCATAAGTTGGATTTAAATCTTTTGTAATTTTTTCTGCTTGAATAAATTGGTTGAGATTATTTACACCACTTATAGAATTATATATTCCAGAGTATATTAATCCATTATTTCTTCTCTCCTCCATATATGGTTCTTTAAGAGTAGTCGATGCTTTTGGTCCGTTATCAATAGTTACTTGGTTATAGTCATCTCTAACCCTATCAGACTCTACACCATTACCAAATGAGTAGCAATTAAACCAAGGTAAGTGCATTTCTCGATTCCAAATTTCGGATTCTAAAACATAAACACCATTTGCTTGAACATCATCAACTATAGCGCTTGTTGCACTACCATCAGCTCTTCTAAACCATAACGTGTCGCCAATATTAATACCTCCTGTTACAAGACCATTATCATCTAATAAAGTTACAGTATTATCATTACAAGCGCTTACCCAAATAGAGCTAACAAACGCCCCTGCGCTACTAGTAACATTAGAACCAATTGGAATATATTGTTCGTTCGTTTCACCGTTTAATATTATAGGATATTCTTGACCCACCTCATAATATATATCTAATCCAACATCTTCTTTTGGTTCTGTTTCAAATATAGCGGGGTTATGACTTGCATATTTCAAATCTGATGGATCTTTTTCTTCTAAAATCTCTATCATCGAACTACCTCTATAGTGGCCATCACCACCCACTTCAACGTTACCAGAATAACCTGTAGCATGTGTTCCGTTAGGCATTCCATCATGTCTGATACCAGGAGCATATCCATTTGGATTGTTTGCGTGGTTATCAGGATGAGGTAGTATACTGTTTAATACTTGATAGTTATTTTGTAGCGGAACTGAATTTGGATTATTTATTTCATATAATGGATGCTCGTCTTTCACGTGTTGAGTTGCTGTAGCTGGATCTAAATCTACTTGTACTAAAACACCTGCATCATTATACTCTCGTATCTGGTGTGTTTTTCCAGCATCATATACCCAATTAGGTGGATTTGATGGCAAATAACCCTGATCTCCTTCTAGCCCAGGGCGCACATCCGTTTTTAATGATTTACTCTTAAAATTCCAACTATGTCTTCTTGCTGCCTTATTATAACACTCCTTGCGACCATGTCCATCACTCGCTATTCCACATGCCATAAATAAAGAGTTCCAATTGGGGTTATTATCGTGGTTGCCAGGGTTATCACCAAGGAGGTTCAATTCCCAAGTATCCTGCGCTCCCGCCAATATAGTCGGCGTCCAAATGTTGAGATATGTACTATCTAAGATTGACATAGGTGTTGATTCATAGTGAAAGTTAAGAAGTAAATCCTCCCAAACAGAACCATATGTTTTATGTACTATTTGATCTGGATCTTCTTTAAATCTCCATAACGTCCCGTTAGCTGTTAGTGTATTTATAAAGAATAGTTCCGAAACATACCAACTCCAATTACCTAATGGTGTACCGCTCCATGTTACGTTGTTTGCGTTTACACTACTATCACCACCAGTGTAAGCACTGTCTTCATTCCAATGGCCATCCCCATCGTCGCTTCTACCCATCCCCGAGAATGATATATTTATTCTACTAACATCTCTACTTACACCCCTTCTATAACCTATATTAGCGCTTCCTGAAGTAATAATATAAGGATTTTGCTGCCCTGGGGTGTAATAACTTGGATTGTCAAGCATATATTGCGACACTCCATCTTGAGAATCATATCCCGATTTAAAAGGCGCGCTACTTGGAGAATACCATGCCCCACCTGATGTTGGTGACATCTTATCAAGCGCAGTACCAGGGTCTAGCGGTTCCACATACAATTCGTGAGTGGAGGATATAGCATCTACAAAAGCTTGTTGCGCGTCTATAAACCAAGAACCTCTCCAAGGATCTCCACTTGATTTAAGAAATTCACCCCAATAATCAACTGCATCCCCATTATTCTGATATTCAATTTTCTTTTTATCGCTATCCCATCCATACCAAGCTGTATTTTTTCTAACAGTACTATCCGCCGCGGTATATGAGTATGTACCAACAGCATTATAAAAAGATCTAGAACTTATATATGGCATCGACCTAGCTGTTTTAATAACATAATACCTGTTATCTACGTTTTGCCCTATTAATTTGTCTTTTAATACTAAATCTTTATGTATTTTAACAAAAAATCTACCATCAAATTCAGGTTTGTTTTCTACAACCCTCTGCATAACCTCTAATCTTAGATCATCAACCCGACTACTATAACTGTTATTTGTAGAAGTTAAATTAATATCTGTTTTAAAACTATCAACTAAAGCTAGTTGCCAATGACTTCCACTTTGTGAATTTTTAGATATATTAGCAATTGGATACCATTGAGTCTTAGCACTAGGAGATACCATTCGCAAGAACAAATTAGTTTTATCTTTTAACGTCTCATTCCAACCAGCATCTTTGAAAGGTGTCTCATCCACCCACATATAGGTATACCCTTCTAAAGGAAATCCGTCACCACCTTGTGCTGCAAAATAGTCACTATCATCACTATCATGAATCTCACCAAATGATTTTACACTTTCTTTTATATATAAAGGTGCCTCATTACTTATTGCTAAGACCTTATATCTAGCATCTTCCTTTACGAACCCGTCACCATCGTGTTGTTTCTTTAATATTAAAAAAGTATCTTCATCTACTTTATTTCTCTCTGAAGACGGAAAAGATAACCAAACGTTTTCATCTTTTGCATCATACCATCTATCAACAGCTAAATTATAATATTCATTAGAAGTTTCTTTTATAAAAAATTTAAACGATTCTGCCCAATCTGGTGGTGGATTTTTTATTTGTGCTTTTAATTTATTTTGAGTAACCGCATGTTTCTTCTCAAGATATATAGAAGATTCGTTGTTGTCATCTTCTGAAAATACTGGTGTTTCTCTACCATATTTATCTATATAAACAACCCCTAACTGATATGTACGTAGTGATTTTACAGATTTAGCAGGATAATATTTGTATGCGTTTATAGGGAAAATTTGCTCAGGAGGGTACTTGTCATTTGTCAAGTTTAGAGGTGATACGTCAATTTTTACCGATGGATGGGGGACATTATAATTTTGTAAGTAATTACCATATATTAATCTATTTTTAGTTATCTCTTGGGCTAATGCTTTTCTAGGTACATTATCCCAAGGACGTAGTAATTGATTCTCTGGTAATATAGCATGTATCATTTCAGAGGTTATTTTAATATAACCTTTTGTATGGGTATAACCAGGTCCACCTTTAAACTGCCAAGAAGGAGTACCAGCTGGCATAGTTGAACTCCATTCTGCATGATTTTTATCATACAAAGTTAGTTCGTTATTACCTGTAACTTCACTTCTAGTATTCCATTCATCACTATTTCGTTTCAACGATTTAACAGAATATACGCTTGAGGAATTTGATTCTTTATATAATATGTCAATTTCAGTAACACCATCAGGTAACAAATCCTCTTCAACAACAAAATCTTTAACAGCTAAGTGTCTAATGTCATTAACCATAGAAAGGTTAAATCCTTTTACGGGATTAAAGTCAAACTTACCACCTTCTGGTAAAAATGCTACTTCTGTAAATGGTGAAAATGCAGAATATTCTCCATCTTCATATTTATATCTATATGCAAATCTAGGAAATTTAAATTGGAATAGTGCTGCTTTTTCCGCAAGTTCTACTTCCCAAAGTGTATCAATACCCAATATTGAATTATCTATACTTAATAATTGTACCCAGAAATGAGCTGGGCTAGGAGGACCAAGGGGATTATTGATATCATAAACGTCTCCAATTTTAACCCTTATTTGTAATTCATCAGCATAAATATTTGTAGTAGTCAATAGTAATACATCCCCTACTTCATAGCTATAATCAAGGGCATCAAGTTCTATCATTGTTGCTGGAGTAGGAACAGCATTAACATTAGGTAAATCACCATTAACTGTGAAATCTTTGTCAAGAATCATTCCACCTACTTTACCTTCTGTTGTATTTTTTAACTCAAGAGATGGTGGGGTTTTTGGAGATTCTTTTATAACAGTAATATGCTCTTCTCTTATAGGTCGAGAACTAGCACTATCACTACCAAGCCATAAAGGTGGTGGTGTAACGTTTAACCACGGGTTTGTCGTAAGGAAATCGGTGTGGGTTACAAAATCTATAGACCCTGCTTTACACCTTGTTAGATTTATGTGCTTTGGTTCTGTATGATTATCAGTCCAAAATAACATGTCATCGATAATATTTATACCTGTTATATAATTTCCAGATACAAAATTTAAAACACGAGGAGTATTGTTAACTCCCCACATATCAACTAACACTGGTGTTACAGTTTCGGTATTATAATCATATTCTGCTATAATATCTCTATCGTCGCTAGCTATTAACCAATATAACCTATCATGTTTTTCATCAGCAATACTACCTACACAAAAAGATGTCGGTAATAAACCAGGTATGCTGGATAAATTTATATTACCCATAGTAGTTTGCACAGTTCCTTTATTAGATCCTTCTGATGTGGATACTTCAATATTTAAAGCGTCCCTATACTCACCACTAGGTACCAACCTTTCGTCAAGGTCTTGATTCATTCGACCTTTAGTAAAATTGTGTATTATCTCTGGCATATTAGTGTTTTATATGTTTAGATTTACCTCGTAATATTTGAGTTAATTCTTCTAGTTTAATATTTGATAATCTTAATTTTGCTTTTCTTGTTTCTGCAAATCGTTCTTTTTTATATCTATTAATTATATATTCTGGAATACCCATTTTAGTAGACAAGACAGCGTAGACAATCCATTTATACATTGCTTCTTCAGCTAATTTATGTACTTGCATTTCATCATCTGTACCTAAACTATCACTTATATAATGTAATATAATAGTTTTTCCAGATATATTAGAACTAAAATGTATTTTTCCTTTTAATTCATCTATAAAAAATGACCCATTAACTTGAGCATGTTGAGGGTTTAGTCCATATCTTTCGCCTTCGGTTGGCCAGTAAGTGTCATCTTGGTAATCATCTTGGTTTTCAGATGGAGTTGCACCTTTATATTTGCCCCATGTGTCAGAATCACTAGTATTAATTAAATCTGTTGTATCATCTCTATTACCTACATCCACCGTAGTATCATCATCTATATCAAAACTATATTCTCCGTTATCATTTTGCTTTATAGCTTTTGGATTAGATGTCTTTCTTGCTGGATAAATAACGCGCTCAATACCACTTGAGTCACTCCAGACTAACTTAACGTAGTTGACGTAATCGTGTGGTAACACCATAGTTAGTGATGCGGGTATTTCAATTTCTTGCGATTTAGTAGATTTGAAAGTATCAAAACTTAACTCTGCCAATGCTCTTTGAGCATAGAATTGAACATCTGTTCTTTTAACTTTACTTATTACTTT
>Ga0315334_10002578_pt1 | contig 11337 bp, 6 predicted proteins | sample M150034915metaG_FD_205555 | JGI IMG/M metagenome (GOLD analysis project Ga0315334, IMG submission 205555) | Ammonia-oxidizing marine archaeal communities from Monterey Bay, California, United States - M1 500m 34915 | ecosystem: Environmental > Aquatic > Marine > Intertidal zone | place: USA... | reverse complement strand
ATTGTTGTTCGGATCGTTTCCGATATAGAAAGCAAGCACAACGATATCGGGAGTGAATTTTACGCCATCGCGTACGTAATAGAGATATTCCTGATCCGTTCCCCAACCAGAGACTCCTGTGTTTAGAACCTCCCATTGCTTCCCTTCATTCTCGAATCTCTCTTCCAAGACCTCTGTGAATATGTCGTCGTTAGCCACACCGTAACCCCAGGTGAACGAGTCGCCGAGAACGAGGATGCGCTTCCAGCCTTCGGGCTTTTCGTAAGTGTACTCTCGGTCGCGAAGGTGCTTCGAATTCGTCGTCAACTTCTTACCGAATGTCGTGGCCTCCCAGTTGGCAATGTTACGCCAGCCAAGTTCAGAGTCGTAGAGATACTTGTGCCCCGTTCTGTCATGCCCTGGTTCCTGGACGTAGGTCGGCGGCGATTGAAGGCGGATTGATCCATCTTCGAACACGAGCCGCTCCTGCTCTATGAGCACGAAGACGATGGCGACGAGCCCCAAGACCGTAGGGATGCCTGCGGCGGACAGGCGAAACATCCAGAGGCGGTTCATGGCCGGACAGTGTGGTGGAGTCAAATACCTGTTTCAAGCGCTATCCTTCCTCTACAAGAGGGGTAGCTGAATTAGTAATCGATAGCGGTGCGGATGTGAGCACGAAGGATGATAAAGGTAGAACACCGCTAGATGGGGTCAACTATATGTGCTGACGTGAAATCAAAGCCTCCTCCGCAAACAAGCGGCAACACGAATGAAGCATTGAAAGCTGAAGGGAAATCGTTTCTGAGTTAGGGGAGGGTATTGGTGGTTCCAGGATATGGTGTTTGCAGTTGCACTCCAAATGATTTGATGCCAAAAGTAATCGCCCGCTGACTGGGGTGAGGAGGTCTCGAATTCGAGTCTCACTATTCCGACCATTACTTTTTCCCCACAAAACCACATTTTCTTTTTATCCGTGAACGCCGATCGCATTGAGCATTTTCGTAAACGTCTTCAGGACTTGGCAGAGGAGATCAGCAATGATCTAGCCGCAAACAAGGATGACGCTGGTATTGTGGAATTGGACACATCCATCGGCAGACTCTCCCGCATGGATGCCATGCAAAACCAGCAAATGGCACTCGAGTTGCGTAGGCGCAGGGAGAACCAACTATTGCGAATCAAAAACGCGTTCAAGCGAATGGACAAGGGGCAGTATGGGAAATGCGGCAAGTGCGGCAAGCCGATAGATGAGGCGCGGCTCGAGGTTTTTCCGGATGTCGTGACCTGTGTCGCATGTGCTTAAAGGACAATTCGTCATTAGAGCTTTCAAAGCCTAAACTTTTTTATTTCTGCGTTGACAGCAGCTCGGGTCGCGAGAAAAGTTGCCTTGTGATCAAGCTCATATTGGCCCTGTTGTTTTCGGTTGTTCTCGGCGGCACTGTTTCTGCGGAGGACAAGCCATACAAATCCATTTTTGACGGGAAGACGCTCAAGGGGTGGACCCAGCGCAATGGCACCGCGACCTATCGTATTGAGAATGAGGTCATCATCGGCAAGACCATGGAGGGCAGCCCGAACTCGTTTCTATGCTCTGACAGGGAGTATGGCAACTTTGACCTGAAATTCGATGTGAAGGTGGATGAGGGACTGAACTCCGGCGTGCAGATTCGTTCCCAGACGCGAGGCGGCTTCAAGGGACGCGTTAATGGGCCGCAGGTGGAGATCGAGTCGAGCGGAAAAAAAGGAGCCGAGGCCGGTTATATTTACGGCGAGGCAGCCGGTGGCTGGATGACCCCCAAGGCCAAGCTCATCCCGCACAAACATTTCAAGGACGGTAAGTGGAATAGCTACCGTGTGCTTGCCAAGGATGCGCATATCAAGGTTTGGATCAACGACAACCTGATTTCAGACCTGATCCACGAGGAGAAATTCAAAAGCCATCCAAAGGGCTTCATTGGTCTGCAAGTCCACGGCATCGGCAAAAGAGAAGGCCCCTTCGAGGTCCGCTGGCGCAACCTGATGCTCAAGGAACTCGACTGATCTTGACACGTATCTCATCCTCTTCCGAATTACCCGCCATTTCTTGCGGGGGGACGGTTGTGATTCACTGTCCTACTTGACCCAATTAGATGATGGCGTCATGAATTGCGCATGGCACGGGTATTCTTATTGACTGCAAATCTGTGTTTTGCGCTCACGTTCCATGCGGCTGAGGAAGCGCTGCATTCCTTCGAGCGACAAACGCTTTCCGACGAATACTTCTGCGAGGGCGCGGGCTTTGGCGATGTGTCGAGCGATGGCAGGCCAGATGTGGTCGCGGGGCCGTACTGGTACGCGGGGCCGGATTTCAAAACGAAGCACGAGATTTATCCGCCCAAGCCGCAGAACCGCAACCGTTATGCGGACAATTTCTTCTCCTTTGTGTTCGATTTCAACGGCGATGGCTGGGGGGATGTGTTGCGTGTTGGGTTTCCCGGCACGCCGGCGTTGGTGTTTGAAAATCCCAAGGGCGCGGAGGGGCACTGGAAGCGGCATCAGGTTTTTGACTGGGTGAGCAATGAGTCGCCGACGCTGACGGACCTCGTTGGGGATGTCAGGCCGGAATTGATTTGCACTAAACGCGGGCAGTTTGGGTACGTGACGGTGGATTGGGAAAACCCGTTTGGTGAGTGGACCTTTCACGCGGTGTCGGGTGCGATTGCTTCGCAAAAATTCGGGCACGGCTTGGGCGTGGGTGATGTGAATGGTGACGGGCGGCGTGACATTATCCACAAGGACGGCTGGTTTGAACAGCCGACTTCGGACAAGGAGCTGTGGAAGGGGCGCAAGTTCACCTTCACCGGCCGCGGTGGCGCGCAAATGTTTGCGTATGACGTGGACGGCGATGGCGACAATGACATCATCACCAGCCTCGCCGCGCATGAGTTTGGCTTGGCTTGGTTTGAGCAGGTGAAAGAAGTCGACGGTGTCGGGATCACGTTCAAAAAACATCTCATCATGGGCAGCACGCGGCGCGAAAATAGATACGGCGTCGTCTTCAGTGAACTGCACGCGACCGGCCTGCACGACATCGATGGCGACGGGTTGAAGGATATTATCACCGGCAAAACTTACTGGTCGCACCACAGGCAATCACCGCAATGGGACGCGGGCGCGGTGGTTTATTGGTTTCGGCTAACACGCGGGAAGGATGGCGTGGACTTCGTGCCGCAGCACGTCGACAACGACTCGGGTATTGGTCGGCAGGTGTCAATCGGCGACGTGACGGGCAATGGGTTGCCGGATATCGTGTCCGCCGGTATGAAGGGCACCCACGTGTTGCGGCACAGTGTGCTTAAGGTCAGCGCCGACGAGTACGCCAAAGCGCAGTTAAAGTCGTTCACGCCGCTGGCATTACCGAAGGGCGTTTTGCCGAAGGGTAAGGATGGGCGTTCGCTGAATCTCGATTTTGAAAAAGGCACGCTCGACGACTGGACGGCTGAGGGGAAGGCGTTCGCCGGCCAGCCCATCGCGGGGGAGATTTCCCCCAAGCGCAAATTCGGCGAAGGCAAGACCGCCAAGCCGCAGGGGAAATTTTGGCTGGGTGGCTTTGAAGAACTTTTGGATGCACCCACCGGCACGCTGACCTCGGCGGCGTTTGAGGTGACGCATCCGTTCGCGGCGTTTCGAATTGGCGGCGGCAGCCACAGGGAAACCCGCGTGGAGTTGAGGCGATCGGATACCGGCGCGGTGTTTTTCAAAATCAGCGGGCGCGACAGCGAGACGATGCGGCCGACGGTGATCGACCTGCGCGCGTACTCGGGCAACTCGATTTTCATCCGCGTCATCGACGAGTACACTGGCGGCTGGGGCCACGTCAATTTTGATGACTTTCGTTTTTACGCCAAGCGCCCGCGCTTTGACAACGCCGTGCAGCCGCCCACGCCATTGGTGTTCGAGAAGCCGCTGCTTGAGGGCGCCACAGCCGAGGCCGCGGCCAAGGCGATGTTGCTGCCACCCGGCTTCCGCGCCATCGCTGCCGCCGCCGAGCCGGATGTGATGCAGCCCATCGCCTTTACGCTCGATCATCGCGGCCGCATGTGGGTGGCCGAGGCGTACAGTTATCCACACCGTCAGCCCGAGGGCAAGGGCCGCGACCGCATCCTCATTCTCGAGGACACCAATGGCGACCACAAGTTTGATCAACGCAAGGTGTTTATCGAGGGGCTTAACCTTGTGAGTGCCTTGGAGATCGGCTTCGGCGGGATCTGGGTCGGCGCTGCGCCAAACTTCATGTTTATCCCTGACCGCAACGGTGACGATCAGCCGGACGGCAAACCGCAAATCCTGCTCAACGGCTGGGGCTATCAGGACACGCACGAAACATTGAACAGTTTCATCTGGGGCCCGGACGGCTGGTTGTATGGCTGCCACGGTGTGTTCACGCACAGCCGTGTAGGAAAGCCGGGCACGCCCGACACCGAGCGCGTGCCTTTCAACGCCGGCGTGTGGCGCTACCATCCCACTCGACACACCTTTGAGGCGTTTGCGCAGGGCACCAGCAACCCGTGGGGTGTCGATTTCAATGAGCACGGCCAATGCTTCATCGAGGCCTGCGTCATCCCGCATTTTTTTCACATGATCCAGGGCGGCCGCTACCAGCGGCAGGGCGGCCGCCATTTCAATCCGCACACCTACGACGACATCAAGACCATCGCCGACCATCTACATTACGCCGGCAACATCCTCGACCACGCGCACTGGGGCAAAACCCCCGGCGTACCCTCTGCCACCGCCACGGCCGGCGGTGGCCACGCCCACGCGGGTCTGATGATTTACCTCGGCGACAGCTGGCCGGCCAAGTACCGCGGTGCTGCCTTCATGAACAACATCCACGGCGCGCGCATCAACATGGATACCCTCAAGCCGATCGGCAGCGGCTACGTCGCCGGCCACGGGGCGGACTTTGTGCAGTTCAACGACCGCTGGAGCCAAATCATCAACCTCCGCTACGACCAAGACGGCAGCGTGTACCTTATCGATTGGTACGATAAGAACCAATGCCACCGCAGCGACCCAGACAGCCACGACCGCTCCAACGGCCGCGTGTTCAAGGTGATTTACCAAAACGAAAAACGGACAAACGTGGACTTGGACACGCGCACGTACATGGAGCTTGGCCAGTTGCAGGCACATTCCAACGAATGGCAGGTCCGCCACGCGCGCCGCGTCCTGCAGGAGCGCTTGGCCAAGCTGCACAGCCAATGGGCTTCCGTCACTCCCGACGCAAAACAAAACGCCGCCGCCTGGCAGCAAACCCGCGACCACGCCTTCGCCATTGTCGACCCGATTTTGAAAACCCAACTCGCCGAAGGCAAAACCACCGCGCTGCGCCTGCGCGCCTTGTTGTGCCTGCATGTCATCGAGGGTCTGGACGAGACAGACCTGCTCGAATTGCTGAAGGACCGCGACGCGATGCTGCGCGGCTGGGCCATCCAGTTGCTGTGCGAAAACGAAAAACCATCCGCCGCCACGCGCGGTGAATTTGCCCGAATGGCCCGCGAGGACAAATCCCCCATCGTGCGAAGGTACCTCGCTAGTGCCATGGCCCGCACCCCCATCGATCAGCGTGCTGAAGTGCTTACGGGCCTATTGTCCCACGCCGAGGACGCCACCGACCCCAACCTCCCGCACCTCTACTGGTACGCCACCGAGCCCATCGTCGCCGCCAACAAAACTGCCGCCTTCCAGTTGCTCGCCAAGACCAAAATCCCGAAGGTGCGCCAATTCATCACGCGCCGTTTGGCTTCCAAGTAATGAGACTCATTCTACCACTCTTTCTATTGGTTGCCTTCAACCTTTGGGGTGCTAAGAAAAATGCGCAACCGGTCATCAAGAAACCGTTCGCCCCACTAGAGGCGGCGAGGACGATGCAGGTGCCGGAAGGGTACAACGTCACGCTTTTTGCTGGAGAGCCAGATGTTCGGCAACCGATCGGGTTTTGCATCGATGACCGTGGTCGGTTGTGGGTGGCTGAGGCAAATAATTATCCGAATAAAAAAGCGGGGAAAAAGGACCGCATCATCATTCTTGAGGATACGGACGGCGATGGAATGCACGACAAGCGTATCGTCTTTTACGACAAGCTCGAATATGTGAGCGGGGTTGAGGTGGGGTTCGGTGGGGTGTGGGTGATGTCGATTCCGAATTTCTATTTTATTCCAGACAAGGACTATGATGGAGTGCCCGATGGCGAACCGGTGGTGTTGCTCGATGGCTTTGGGACGCACGCCAACGCACACACCATTGCCAACGGTTTTGCGTGGGGCCCGGACGGGTGGTTGTACGGAACGCACGGCATCACCAACTGGTCGTTGCTCGGCAAGCCCGCCACGCCAGAGGCCAAGCGGCGGCGGTTTGAGGGCGGCGTGTGGCGGTATCATCCGGTGCGGCACGTATGGGAGCCCTTCGCCATCGGCACAACCAATCCGTGGGGTATCGACTGGAACGACTTCGGCCACGCCTTCGTTTGCAACTGCGTGAACCCGCATCTTTTTCACATTATCCAAGGCGCGCACTACGAACCCGCGCGCAATCGGCCGACTGGCAGGTTTGCTTACGAGCGCATTCCGACCATTGCCGACCACTTGCATTTTACGAATACAAAAACCATTCGCGCGGGCATCGGCACTCCGGAGGAGGATGCGGCCGGCGGTGGCCATGCGCATTGTGGCACGATGATTTATTTGGGCGACAATTGGCCAACCAAATATCGCGGGCAGATTTTCATGAACAACATCCACGGCCGCCGCATCAATCAGGATCACCTCACGCGCAAGGGGAGCGGCTACAGCGCCAGTCATGCGCCGGACGTGATGCGCGCGCGCGATCCGTGGTTCGTGGGCGTGACGCTCGCATACGGCCCCGACGGCGGCGTGTACGTCAGCGACTGGTCCGACACCGGCGAATGCCATCACACCCGCAATACCCGTAAGCACACCGGCCGGATTTACAAGATTACGTTTGGCAAACCGAAACCGTGGAAGGGCGACATCGGCAAGTTGAGCAATGAGGAGTTGGCCAAGCTTCAACTACACCGCAATGACTGGTTCGTACGCCACGCGCGCCGCGAGTTGCAGGAGCGCGCCGCCTTCGCGCTTAGCCAGGTGGGAGACCAAGCGGAGCTCATCCGAGTGCTGACAACACACCGCGACACCACTCGACGGTTGCGTGCGCTTTGGACGCTACATTCCACGCGCGAGCTCTCAGTAGAAATGTTGTCGAAACTGCTTCACGACAAGGACGATCACCTGCGTGCATGGGCCATTCAGTTGCTGTGCGAAAACAAAATGCCAAGCGAGAGAGTACGTGCGGTATTCGAGCGAATGGCCCGCGAAGACAAGTCACCCCTCGTGCGCCTGTACCTAACCAGCGCGATGCAGCGATTGCCGGTGCCACAGCGATTGCCGGTGCTCAAGGCATTGCTCACGCACGCGGAGGATGCGAACGATCAAAACCTCCCGCTCATGTATTGGTACGCCACCGAGCCGGTGGTGGCGGCGGGCAAAGAGGCCGCGTTGCAATTACTCGCCGCCTGCAGAATCCCAAAGGTGCGGCAATTCATCACGCGGAGAATGGCGACTGGCCCCGACGCAGTTAAAAAAGAATAATGCGTGGCGCATGAAACGGTTCCTTCTGTTATTGCTCGCGTCTGTAATGTGGATGTCACTGCCGACTTGCGCGCAGGATGCTGAGGCGCTTGGGGCGTTGGTGGGGGTGTTGAAAGGCTCGGATGATCCCGGGTTTCAACTGGATATTCTGAAGGGTATAGCCGCGGCGTTGCAAGGGCAGCGGAACCTCAAGCCACCGAAGGGTTGGGAGGCGGTGGCGCCGCGTTTGGCCAAGAGCCCGGATGCGGAAGTGCGGCAACTGTCGCAGTCGCTTTCGCTCATCTTCGGCAGCAAGGTTGCGATGGCGGCGCTGCGCAAAATACTGGTGGACAGGAAGGCGGAGTTGGCGGACCGGCAAAAGGCGATGGCGGCGTTGGTAGCGGCGCGGGATGCGAAGCTGCAGGTGGTGTTACTAGAATTGTTGCATGAGCCTGCTTTGCGTCGCGAGGCTTTGCGAGGGTTAGGGGTATTTGAGGATGCCAAAACACCGCCGGCAATTTTGAAGATTTTTGCAAAGCTGGACACGGCTGGCAAACGCGACGCGTTGACGACGCTGGCCTCGCGCGTAAGTTTTGCGAAGGCACTGATGGGGGCGATTGAAAAGAGCGTGGTAAAAGCTAATGAATTGCCGGCGGACATAGTGCGGCAATTGCGGGTGCATGGGCAGAAAGACATCAACGCCAAGCTAGATAAATTATGGGGCGTGATTCGCTCCACGCCAGAGGTGAAGCTAAGGGAGATTGCGAAATACAAAAAACTGCTGGAAGCCAAATCCAGTCGGCCGGTCAATCTTTCGAAAGGCCGGGCGTTGTTTCAACGGACCTGTGCGCAGTGCCACAAGCTCTACGGCGAAGGCGGCGAGATTGGGCCGGATATCACGGGGTCCAATCGCAATAACCTCGATTATCTACTCACCAACATGCTCGATCCGAATGCGGAGATACCAAACGACTACCGCACGACCATTCTGCGTACGAAAGACAATCGCGTACTGGTGGGCGTGGTGCGGCGTAGCGAAGGCCAATCAGTAACTTTGGCTACGCCGGACGAGGTGGTGACGATAGCGAAGAGCGATGTGGCGTCGATCGAGCAGCAGGATTTTTCCATGATGCCCGAGGGATTGTTGCTGGTGTTCAAGAGGGGCGAATTGCGTGACTTGATCGACTATTTGCGGGGCAGTCGGCAGGTGCCTTTGCTGAACAAAGACAATTAGCTACTATGTGGGCTGCTGCTGTAGTTTGCCAGTGAGGTGCTCTTCCAGCTTCACCGTGTCCGCAGCGAAGCGGCGGATGCCATCGGCGAGTTTCTCGGTGGCGCAGGCGTCCTCGTTCATTTCCCACCGAAAGGTTTTTTCATCGAGGCTGATTTTTTCGCAGTCGCATTGCTTGGCGGTTTCCACGGCGAGCTTGCGTGGGAGGTCGCCTTCGGTTTCCAGCAGTTTCTCCAGCAGCTTGGGGCTGATGGTTAAGAGATCGCAGCCGGCCAGTTCGGTGATTTCGCCGGTGTTGCGGAAGCTGGCGCCCATGACCTCGGTGGGGTAGTCGAATTTTTTGTAGTAGTTGTAAATGCGGGAGACGGACTGCACTCCGGGATCGGCGGCGGGGGCAAACTCGTTGCCGGTCTTCGCCTTGTGCCAGTCCATAATACGGCCGACGAAGGGCGAAATGAGTGTGACGCCCGCCTCAGCGCAGGCGATGGCTTGGTGGAAGGAAAATAGCAACGTGAGGTTGCAGTGGATGCCTTCTTTTTCCAACTCTTTGGCGGCGCTGATACCCTCCCACGTGGAGGCAATTTTGATGAGGATGCGTTTGCGGTCGATGCCGTTCTTCTCGTAACGCGCGATGAAGGCTCGGGCCTTGTCGAGGGTGGCCTGGGTGTCGAAGCTCAACCTCGCATCGGCCTCAGTGCTCACGCGCCCGGGGACAATTTTTAAAATTTCAAGCCCGAAGAACACCGCGAGTTTGTCCAGCGCCACGGGCATAAGGTCGCCATCTGCGGTCTCCTCTCTTGCCTCGGTGAGAACCTTATCCACAAGTTTTTCGTACTCGGGCATCTGCGCAGCCTTGAGAATGAGGCTGGGATTGGTAGTGGCGTCCTGGGGAGTATATTCGCGGATGGACTCAAAATCGCCGGTATCGGCCACAATTGTCGTGAATTTCCGCAACGAGTCGAGATGACTGCTCATGCGCCCATCACAACACAAATGCGTTTGCACGGCAATGCAAGCGGCACCTGTCCCAATATGGGTTGACCTAGCTGATGTTTTGGCTAAGCGCCTTGCCAAACGTTGGAGTGAACGTGGGAGATCGGTGGTAATGGAGGCAGTTGTCAGTCTCGACGAGCGTTCGATTACAAATCGAGTGCTCTGGTAACTGAGCTAAATTGGCAATTTGAGTTGTTGAGCGATTCTCGGCTGCGTGAATCTATGTATAACCAAGCGCTTAACGAAGGAGATTTTTAGGCGATGATTTCATGGGCGATGTCACCGTGTACGTCGGTTAACCGGAAGTCTCGTCCGCTGTACCGGAAGGTTAATTTTTCGTGGTTGATTCCCATCAGGTGCAGCAGTGTTGCGTGGAAATCGTGGATATGCATTTTCTTTTCTTCTGCGTACCAGCCGAAGTCGTCGGTAGCTCCGTGGACGAATCCTGGGCGGACACCGGCCCCAGCGAGGCAGAGGGAGTAGCCGTGCGGATGATGTTCGCGGCCGTCGGTGCCCTGGCTGGTTGGGGTTCGGCCGAATTCACCTCCCCAAATGACCAGTGTATCGTCGAGCAGCCCGCGCGCTTCGAGGTCGGATAGCAGCGCGCCAACCGGTTTGTCGGTTGCGGCGGCATTTTTGCGGTGGCCTTCTTCGAGTTGGCCGTGTTGGTCCCAGTCCAGTCCGTCGCCCTTGCCGCATTGGACCTGAATGAAACGGACGCCCCGCTCGGCCAGGCGCCTTGCCAGCAGGCATCGGTAGCCGAAACTTTGGCTGTGGCCGCCGTCGAGTCCGTACATTTTTTTTGTGATCTCCTTTTCGTCAGTGATGTCAAATGCCTCCGGCGCAGCGGTCTGCATGCGGAACGCTAGTTCGTACGATTGTGTTCGGGCGGAAAGCGGATCGGTCTGGACACGCTCGGCGGCGTAAGTGCCATTGAGTTTTTTGAGGAGCGTCAGTTGCGTCCGCTGTTCTGCGGCGGTGAGGTTCCCGGCATTCTTTAGATTGGGCAGGGCGTTATCTGCGGTGATGTCCGGTCTGTAATCCCAGTTGACCCGGGTGCCGCTGGTCCAAGTCGGGAGAAATCGTGGGCTATAGGTAGCTGTGCCACTTTGTTGATCCGGGCCCATGACGATGTAGCCCGGGAGGTTGTTGTTCTCGGTGCCCAAGCCGTAAAGCAGCCAGTTGCCGATGCCGGGGCGGGGTAGGGAGACCGCACCGCAAAACGTCTGCAGCGTGGCGCCGGTGTGGTCGATACTGTCGCAATACATGGAGCGCAAAACGCAAAACTTGTCGGCGTGCCTGGCCATGTGCGGGAACAGTTCGCTGATCGGCAAACCGGACTGGCCGTACTGCTGAAACTTGAACGGTGATGCCAATACCTTGTCGCTGCCGTCGCGGAGGTGTGACGGGAGTTTGATCGGGATTTTTTGTCGGTGATACTTTTGGAGAAGCGGCTTGGGGTCGAAAGTGTCCACGTGCGAAACCCCGCCGCCCATGAACAGC
>Ga0315334_10002576_pt1 | contig 11339 bp, 9 predicted proteins | sample M150034915metaG_FD_205555 | JGI IMG/M metagenome (GOLD analysis project Ga0315334, IMG submission 205555) | Ammonia-oxidizing marine archaeal communities from Monterey Bay, California, United States - M1 500m 34915 | ecosystem: Environmental > Aquatic > Marine > Intertidal zone | place: USA... | reverse complement strand
GGCGCATTGATTCTGCATCTTCGCCTGGAATGCCTTCAAATCGAAGCATTGTTTTCTTATCTTGGAGGGCAGCCATCATCGCCCACCTGATTAGGTGACTCTTTGATGGAGGAAGGGATAGTTTAGCCATAGAGTTATTTTCTATAGGGGTAATCAGTGTTGTATTGAGAGGGTTAGTTGGTCCATTTGAAGGGGACCATTTTCTCAAGGCCTTCATCTTCAACCACCGATGTAAGACATCTCTACTTTATCGAGTTTTGAATGATTTGAATTGCGCAATTCAGAATATCGGTCATCTCTTTTTTGCCAAATATTAGTTATTTCTTGTTGTAGTTCTTGATCTGAGATTCCCGAGCGTATCAATGGCAATAAGTCATGGCCAGAAGATGAGAATAAACAGGTGTACAACTTTCCATCAACAGAAAGGCGGGCACGGCAACAATCTCCGCAGAATGGTTGACTGACAGATGTAATGAATCCTATGTGCCCTTCTTGGTCGAGATATTTCCAGCGCTTTGCGACTTGACCTGCATATTCTGGGTCTATTTGGGTGATTGGGTATTTTTCAGATATTATCTGGATCATTTCCGCGGCTGTCATGACCTCCTCCATTTTCCATTCATTGGTCGTGCCAACATCCATGAATTCGATGAAACGTAATTCAACTCCAGTACTACGAAAATGTTCAGCTAGTGGTAGTAATTGTTCCTGGTTAACTCCTTTTCTGATTACCGCATTGACTTTTACTGGAAGTCCGACTTTGATTGCTGCATCAATTCCTTGATGAACTGCTGAAACTGAAATATCTGTATCTGAAATTTCGGAAAATACCTCTTCATCGATTGCATCAAGGGATACCGTAACTCTTGATAAGCCAGCATTTGCTAGAGCCTCGGCGTGTTTAGGCAATAGTATTCCATTGGTGGTCATGGCAATATCGATGTCTGGACCAAGCGCATGACGGAGCATGGCTACAAATTCAGATACATCTCGCCTCAATAGTGGTTCGCCTCCAGTAAGTCTGATTTTTTTAAGGCCTGATTTACTTAGAGCGACTGCTGTTTTGCACATCTCCTCATAGGACATTATCATTTCACGAGGTAGGAATTTATGGTCGGGACCAAATAGTTCTCTTGGCATGCAATATGTACATCTCAAATTACATCTATCTGTGACTGAAATGCGCAAGTCCTGCAATGGTCTCGAGAGAGTGTCGAGAAGTGGCAGAGAGCGAACAGTTGGCACGAGCCTTGCGTGGCATAACTTACTGTTCAATGTACGCACCATTAGGTGCTGCAATCTAATTCACTCTTTGATTGTGAATGTAGTTATTATTGAACCAGTATTTTCGTAAAACAAAGTTACTCTCCAATCCCCTTCATCAAGATGGTGGTAGGCACTATTGAGAACGAAATAATCCCCTTGAGTGACCGTATAACCAGCATCTGCATCGATGAATGATGAATGGGCTCCAACCATTCCGTAGACATCGGCTTGACCCGCCCAAATAACAACTGCACTCAAGTTAGACTTCATTGGAATCATTGTCAACCTAACCTTTGAAGGGTCAAGTGGCTTATCTAGATGGGTGAATGTGATGATATGGTGGCCGTTTGACAGTTCTGCAACTGAGACTCCACCGCGCGGGCTGATTTTTTCCACTGAACCAAATGCACCTTGGAACATCACGAAGACCATGCTAGTCAACAATACTGTGATTGCTAAAAGAAGAACTGTTGCGATAACTGGGCTAACTGCCTCTTCATCTGCCTCAAGCCCCCTCTGCATCAGATGCCCGTGGGCACTGCTCCCCCTTCAATCAACCGCTTCAGACAGCCCCAAAAACAACCAACATTAACGCAGCCTTCTTCAACCACCTACGCTGTCGGCCAACCGGTTAACATCATGCAATCCAGTTCCTACACTCGTGACAGGTGCGTCACAGGAGTACATGGATTGGATGAAATCCTGCGTGGTGGGATTCCATACGGCTCTACAGTACTGGCTGCTGGAACTTGTGGAAGTGGTAAAACTACGCTCGGAATGGAATTCTTAGTTAGAGGGGCGACAACAGGTGAAGCCTGTGCCCACTTCACTGCGACTGAACCATCTGTTAAGTTGCTTGAGAATATTCGTCAATTCCCATTCTTCGACATGGGGATGGTGGATAGTGGCCTGATAAATGTCTTTGATATGGACGTTCTATATTCTTGGCTTGGACTTGAAAAGGCTTCATTCGACCTTGAAGATGTACACGCATTGATTAAGGCAATAACAGATATTGTCAACACGATAGGCGTGACTCGCTTGGTAATCGATTCAGTCACCACCCTCTGTTATAAGATTAAGAGCGAACAATTGATTCGAGATTTCCTCTTTACACTAGGAAAGAAACTGGCAACTCTCGGTTGTACTACTATCTTGATTTCTGAAATCACCTCTGCAACTGAAAATGCACATTGGTCTTCATTCGGAGTGGAAGAAGCGATTTGTGATGGAATCATTGTCATGGGAGATGTGGAAAGAATGGGCCATTTATTGCGTTTCCTTCAAGTTGTGAAGATGCGTGGAACCGCTCATAGCAGAGCAAAGAATACTCTTGAACTAACTCCGCTTGGAGTAATGCTAACACCAATGCTGAAATGGGGCTCAACAGTAGACAATAAACAAGGGTGGGGTTGAGAATGGAATTAGACCAAAGAATTGCAGAACAATTGACCGAAGTCTCATTGAATAGTTCGGTTCAGGTTAGATGCGGTACTTCCAATGCATTCATGGTTACCGCTAGCGTCATAGTTCCACTATTACATTCATTTGAAATGGGTGGAGTCTACATCTCTGCAAGCCGGGGTGCAGCTGAAACAATCGATGCTCTTGAAGCGCTTGGGCTGTCGACTGAAAATATTCATTTCATTGACTTAGTTTCTTCAGGATTCCTCGGTGGTACTGAAGTTGAGCACAAGAATATCTCATTCGTTGATTCACCAATCATGCTTGAAAGTGTCTTACTGCGCACCCTTTATCATTTGAGAACAACAGATAATGAGAGGAACTTCGTGTTTTTGGACAGCGTCAATGCATTGGCAATTTACAATGAAGAAAGAATGCTTGCTGAATATCTTCATACTTTCATCAATACATTCAGAAATCGTGAAGTTCTAACTGTAATCCTAAACGTTCCAGACCAAACTCCACCAAGTGTCTTGGCAAATATGGACCTTTATTGCACAGATCTAGTCGATCGTGGGCAGGTAGTCATACATTGAGGTGGTTAAATGGCAACCAAAGATAATTTAGTATTCAGCTCCGATGACGAAGAGTATTTCGGTGAGGCTGGAAGTTTCGGTGTTCCCAAGTTCGATATTGAAATGCGCGGTGGTATACCAAGAGGCTTCACAGTCGTGTGTATCGTTGAAACTGGCGCTGGTGCTGAATTATTCGCTAAACAATTTTCATCACCTGCTGAAGAGCCAGAAAATACACTTTATGTTTCAACTTCAGAATCGGGCAAGGAAATTCTTCGTGTATTCAGTAAATATGGCTGGCCAGATGACATTAATGTCCGAACTATTGGAGAAGAATACAATGAAAGGGTGTTGGAAAAAGAATTGCAGGCCAGCCGCTACAGACTACAGGGTTTTGGCATGAAAGATATTCAGACCTTGGCCCAAACTAGATTCGTCGATGATGAAGCAGATGATTTCCTAACCGAATTAACAAATGAAATAATGACATTAAAACCTTATTTCAGAGCTGTTGTTGACAATATGGATTTCTTCTTTCAAAGAAATGATCATTCAAAGGTGGTCTCAATGCTGAGGATGATGCAAGCCCATACCCAAATGATGAGGGGCCTGTTATTGATGACGGTAAGTAAAGATACAATTACAAAAGCAACTGAATCGGAAATCTCGATGATTGCCGACATGGTTCTCCGTTTCGAAGTATTCATGGTCGGAACAGAATTCGAAACTCGAATGGTTATCAAGAAATTCAGAAATGCGCCTGAGAATTTGGCTGTCATCACCTACCGTGTAACTCCAGAAGAGGGAATCACTCCAGAGACAGTGCAGCGTATTGCTTAGGCAAGAGAACAAATTGCTATTGTTAGTCAATAGTTAATGAGGCTGTCTTTTTTAGTCGCCAGGCGTTGGTGAACTCTCTATTTCCCACGAATCAATATTCAACGGCTCACCACCATTCCATAGCAAACTGCTGCCGGTACTTAGATTCCAAGTGGTACCCCACTCAACTTCCATCACCATCTTCTCTACAACGCTATTCCTATTTGCATGGGTTAATTGCAATCTTCCGATGTTGTCACCCAATCCCTCTATCGCTCCCACCCCTAATAGTCCAACTGTTGAGCCATCATAGGTCCAACTTGCATTTCCAGTCTCTTGAGAAGAGGGGTGACCACTCAATAACACATGAGCTCCACCAGGAATAATGCCATTTTCAAAAAGCACAGAGGCTGTACCGTAACCAGGAGTAGTTCTCTCAACTCCCCAGCCTTCCATCTCTACAGCAAAGCCATTTGGATTATACAACTCAACCCATTCAGGTCCGCCATTAGCGGGCCTTGGCATAAATTCTGAGATTTCAATTCCAGTAAAACCCCGATAGCCATCATGAACCTCAAGGGTCACCCTTACTTTTTCATCATTCAAAGAAAAACTTCGGCTTGCTGTTGCGCTATCTCTCGCTTCACTTCTTGGTGTACCATCATCGAATAGCATCATGCCAACTCTATTTTGGTCATCAGATTCAATGACTTTTATCATTAATCTAAGATTGACATTATCATCTAAACCTATTCCCTTGGCAAGTTGGTATTCAGTTATATTAGATAATGCAGCCAATCTTACTGCATCTATCTCTCCGGATGAGGAAAGTAATCCTGGCAAAACATCACCTTCTGCAAGAATTGTAGATGGAACAAGATGCCAATCAGTAGTTGCATTATTCAATTGTCTCGTTTCATTGACAATTGGAGTGAACCAACCAGTTGAATCCGTGAGCATTGACAAACCGCTAACTGCAGCCTCATCAAGGCGGTCGGTCGTAGGATCATATGGCCCAAGTGTCAATTGGGCAAGAGAAAGGAAGGCAGTTACAATCATCAAAAACAAAACGAATGCAGTGAGGAATTCAATGACCGCAGTCATCGCCGAATCCTCCTCTCGCAGATTTGTTGCGACTACTACTGAACTACTCTGCATAGCGTCTCCCCGGGCTATGCTGAGCGCGACTCCATGATGAGGGTTGGGTTTGATTCCCACTCAATAATTAGCGTATGACAACAACACTGTGACAACATGCACAACCGATTGATATTTGAGGAACCTATGGAAGGAGTATAATGATGTATGGTGTGTCCGCGACCAATGCCATCTCGAAAAATGGCAGTAATAGTGCGCTGAGTATTGTAATTCTAATGCTCTTCTCCCTCTTTGCAGGAGTTATTTCTGTTCAAACTGTTGCTGCAACAGCCGCAGGAGATTTGGCACTAAATTCCCCTGAATCACCACTTGAAAATGGAAATTATTCGAAATTTGATTCAATTCCAATGGAAATTGAAGTTTGGAACAAAGATATTGTTCCCTTCTCGGGTTCAAGGACTATCAGATGGTATGCTTGTTTTGGAGATCATGTGGCATCAGGTTGCCCAAACCAAGGCCGCTCAACTGGAATCTCATCAGTTGCAGGAGTTGGAGTAAATGAAAAAATGGTCATTTCCTTCCCAACTCCATTCTATCCTGATGAATCAGAAATAGGAATCCACACTGCTGAGTTCTTATTTGAGGAATTTGACTCTAATGATGATGATGACATTATCCGATTCAATTTCTGGATAGCGGAGGAGTTATTCGATATCGTCATGGATGAAGAACATGATATGCGACCTGCAAATTCGACCTTTGCAATTTATGAAGATGGATATGTCTACAATTCAAATACCAATTATCCAATGTATGCCGAGGGGCTATCCAATAATTGTGTTGGCTGTACTTTCGATGTTGAAATGGGTTGGAGGCTTGTGGCTGAGGATGGCCGTGTTGTGGCCGAGGATTCAACCCATATCTCTGACTTCTCTGAATGGGGTCAACAGCACTTCAATCGAAGTTTACCAAACTTAAGTTCCCCAGAAACTGGAATATTCACCTTACAAATCGGTGTTTTCGATTCATCTGCCGAAGATGCAAATGGTAATCCAAGTTCTGACCTCAATTCATTCAATGACTTTGCTGAATTTGAAATTGTCTTCAACAATAATATTGATTTAACAATCGACAGTATGTATCCAGCCTACAAGTATGATAGTCTAGAATATTTTTACGGCAATGATTCGGTTGCCGTAGAGGTTGTTAACAATGGCAATACTTCTTCAGAAGAGACAACCTTATTCCTTGAATTATTCCTTAACGACTCTTCGCCCGCAGAAGTGCCATGGGAATGTAGTGTGCCCGTGTTGTACCCGCGTCAATCCTACAAATGCTTGTTTGACCTGACATTTATCGGAGATTTCAAACTAAATGCGAGTATTACTACCACTTTCAGTTCTGGAAATGATGAGAACGGAAATGATAACTGGCTTTACGAACAAATCACGGTTGTTGCAGGAGGTCTTTCACCTACGATTACTTTGAACCACATTTCTGGGTCATATGATACTGGAGATACTATCCAATTTGTTGCCCAAGTAGATGTAACCGCCCCTCAACCACTGAATTACTCTTGGTGGCTTGCCGGAATTATTCCCAAAGGTGAAGGCAGAGTATTGAATCTTCCAGCCTCAAACTTAGGAATGGGCCAACACGTGATTCAACTTCGTGTCGTCGATGCGCTCGCAAATGCTGCTAGCGCTAGCCGCTTGGTCACCATTTACAATCGCACTACATTGATAGCAGAACCCGTTGTCAGTGGTGAGGCTTTGACAACCTCAAATGCTGTACTTCAATATCATCAAGAATTACCACGCTTGAATATAGACTACAACTTGCCTCGTAATATTAGTCCTTTGATGTTGTTTGAATTTGATGTAATCAGTACAGATGAAGATAAACCCGACCCGCAAACAGAGGATATCAATCTACAGTTAAATTTCTCTTCATTAATTCCTGATTCCGTTCCTTATGATAGTCTTCAGTTACTTCATATAGACTCTTTTGAAGATGGTTATTGGAGTGAATTAGAATTCCCAGATGAATTTATTTCATACGACAAGAATAGTTCAAACCTCAGCATTAACAGTGGAGGGAAATTCCTGCTCACCGGTGCATTACCTCCGATTGAAGTTAGTGCAGAAAACATTAGCCTCACACAGTTACCAGGGGGATACATTAGGTTAGACTTTGAACCTTCAGGGGATTTAGACAATGTCTATTTCAGTGGCTGGAAAATAATGAAAAGAGTTAATGATAGAGATTTGCCCATGCGTCATCCTGATGATTCAACTGAAGAACAAGAAAACGAGTATGAAAAGTTGTATTTTGTTGCAGATTTGACCTCAAAAGAGTTAGTTTGGTTTGACCAAAACCCTCTAGATGAAGGTTTTTGTGCTTCTTATGCAATCGTTCCATTCAATCGCCAAGGAATAACAGATTGGCAGAACGGAAACGTATCTGGCTGGCAAGGAAGTGGCCTTCCAGAGATGACTTGTGGAGATTCAACCCCTCCATATAGCGGAGTAACTGGGCTTTCCGCTAGTTATCAATATCGCAACGAAACAAAATGCTACAATGATTACCAAGATTGGGATATGTGCTATGTGGTTAATGTGACTTGGAATTGGCCAAGCACCACAGAGTTGCTGAGATTCAACCTTTACAGGCTTGAAATAATGCCGAATGAAAGTATGAATTTTACTTTCATGGAGCCCTTAGCAGTTAACCTCTCAGGGGCGCCAGGAGACAGTGGATATTGGAATGAAACTTCGTATGATGGTATCTTACCTAACCACACATTCTTCTATGTGCTCGCGCCTATTGATGAGGTTGGAAATGTAAATCTTCAACCGGGAACCGTTAGCGATTCTTTCACAAAAGTTAGGATTGAAAATGAATTCTGGAACTATAATCAGCATATCATCCCAGTCCCACCTCCACCTGAAGAGCCACCATATGGTATCGACTACCTTGGAGAATTGAAATCGTGGATGGATGATTCACGTTTCCAAACTATTGGCCTGACCGCTTTAGCAATATTTGTCATCAATCTAATCACCTTGCCAATTCTGCTCCAGAAGCGCAAGAAAATAAAAGTCAAGATTGCAAAACAGAATCCTAGTTATGATGAGGATGAAATGGGAGACGATTTAGCCGGATTCTTCACCTAATTTGAGAACCGATGGCTTCATGACAGGGTCGTCGGTGGTCGGGCCACTGCGATGATCGCATAGCCTGGCCATTGCGCCGGATTGCTAATCCGGTGGGTCTACCCACGGGAGTTCGAATCTCCCTCATCGCGCCATGTGTAAAAACGCGACACTGAACCGCTATACGTGTGTAGAAAAAACAGGGTGTTTTTGCGGCGCGATGGATTTTCAAAAACACGGTTCTGCGCGACGGTGTTTTTCAAATCTCTTTATCAGTGAGATAAAATTAGGAGTGTCATGGCAATGAAGATTATCACAGCAGACCCTAAGGGGTATTTCCAAAGTGAATGGAAAGGGGCAATAGGTAGTGGGGCATGGCATAAATTGAAAGAAGATAACATCCTTACTTACATTGAGCTCCATCTGGAACTTGGCTGGGAGTTGCTCAGCATCACTGAAGTCGGACCTGATGATGATAATCTCCATCGGTGCTATTCTTGGCATCTCCGCAAGGTTAAACCTTTAGGCAATATTCCTGTTGAACCTAAGACCGACTGAATAACCCACCAACCCAGCGATAAAGCGGAGTGAATGTTCCTCATCGCGCCATGTTTTTCACATGCAATTTCCGGCGTTCTCGCTGTTTTCATCATAAGTAAAGATAGATGAAGACCTTAACAAAATGCCAAACAAGAAACAGAAGAATTATGATGATGGGAATAAGCAACAAAGCCTTCAGCAAGGGAGGCATACAAATCCGATGAGGAAGCGCCATTTCTATTTTGGTAAATACGGCGGCTTTGAGTAAACATAGTGTCCTAGGATGAACCCCTCCCGTCTCTATTTTACTAACTTGTAATACCACCCTTGATAAACCAACCAACAGACCAATAGCCATGTTTGGTGGAAAAACACGCATTCCCATTTTAATTGCGTTATTGCTGATGATTTCTCTTGCCCCAGTGATAGATGGAAAACCAACTGGTAAACACAACAGCAGTACTGGCTGCAGTTGTCATTACGCTACTTCCGCGACCCCTAACCATGATTTCCCATCCACATATAACCCTGGTCAAACTTACAGCATTCAGATCAGTGTCACAGGAGGAGTTCCTGGAACAGGTGGTGGCTTTTCTCTCGAGATGGATAAGGGCAGTTATTCAAATGCAGGTTCGGGCGTTTCATTCAGTGGAAACAGCGCTACACACACCAATCCCAATTCAAGGAGTTGGAATCTGGATTGGACTGCCCCGTCCGCTGGAAGTGGAACAGTTTCTGTTGCCTTGGCAACACTGGCTGCGAATGGCAATGGGCTGAATACTGGAGACGGATGGGGAACAACCACTCATTCGATTACAGAAACGGTTACTCCTAACGATGCACCTTCGGTCAGTCAAGTTGCGATTTCCCCTAGTTCTACAGCCAAGGTGAATGAGGATCTGGTATTGTCCTACAGTTACTTCGATTCAGATGGAGATTCAGAATCTGGCACTCAGATTCAATGGAAACCTAATGGAGGAAGTGCAGTGTCTCAATATGATGGCCTGACGACCCTCCCTTCCTCGGCCACAGCAGTTGGTGACAGTTGGGTGGCTACAGTCAAACCAAGTGATGGAAGAGATTACGGAACTATGGTTGAAAGTGCAACAGTTTCAATTCAAGACATTGATTCTGATGGTGATGGGACACTGGATGGAGATGATGCATTCCCAGATGATGCCAGTGAAACTACCGATACTGATAGTGATGGAGTAGGAGACAATGCAGACGCATTCCCCGACGATTCCAGTGAAACAAGTGATTCTGATGGAGATGGTGTAGGAGATAATGCTGATGTCTTCCCAGATGATTCTGGAGAAACCCATGATTCAGACTTTGATGGAGTTGGAGATAACTCCGATGCTTTTCCGAATGACTCCACAGAGACTTCAGATTCAGATGGCGATGGCGTAGGAGATAATTCAGATGCCTTCCCTGATGATGTCAATGAGACGGCCGACCTCGATTCCGATGGCGTAGGAGATAATTCAGATGCCTTCCCCGCCGATTCCAGTGAGACCACGGACTCTGATTCTGATGGCGTTGGGGATAATACTGATGTATTTCCGAACAACGCCAGTGAAACGATAGATACAGATTTAGATGGAATAGGGGACAATGCAGATGCATTCCCCCTCGATTACTTTGAAAGTCATGACTCAGATGGCGACGGAGTAGGAGATAATGCAGATGCTCTTCCATTTGATGAAAATGAAACTGTTGATTCAGATCAAGATGGTGTTGGAGATAACTCCGATGCCTTTCCAAATAATTCGAATGAATCAATGGATTCTGACGGTGATGGAGTAGGAGATAATGCAGATGCGCTACCATTTGATGCCAATGAAACTGTGGATAGAGACTCTGATGGTGTTGGCGACAACAGCGACGTGTTTCCCGATGATTCGAATGAATCCATCGATTCTGACGGTGATGGGATTGGAAATAATGCCGATGCCTTCCCAGATGATGCCGATGAAACATTGGATAGTGATGGAGATGGTGTAGGTGATAATGCACAACTTGCTGCAGAACAGAAGGCTGCTGCGGCTGCTGAAAATGAAGACTCAAACACTTCGGTATTCATCATCATCGGTGGAATAATCGTTATTGCACTTGGAGCGGCCATGTTCACCATGAGGAAGAAATCCAACCCATTGACTGAATCAGAATCTTCATTCAATCAAACAATGCTGGTCGAACCAGCAGTACCAATGGGTCAGCATATGCCCTTGCCAATTCCGGCCGCACAACCCACAGTGGTGAATCAATGGACAGATGAAGCAGGTCATACTTGGAGAGCAATGGACAATGGAACCACCATGTGGTGGAATGGAAGCGATTGGCAGCAAGCCTGAGCTTGGGTACCCCATGTATCGCCCGCATTCGCATGGGCCCCCCATTGAAAAGAAGATAGAAAAAGCAAATTACTTTGTAATTGTGGCTTGAATATGAAGAGCGGCACTTGCCCCAAATGTGGCAG
>Ga0315334_10002575_pt1 | contig 11342 bp, 7 predicted proteins | sample M150034915metaG_FD_205555 | JGI IMG/M metagenome (GOLD analysis project Ga0315334, IMG submission 205555) | Ammonia-oxidizing marine archaeal communities from Monterey Bay, California, United States - M1 500m 34915 | ecosystem: Environmental > Aquatic > Marine > Intertidal zone | place: USA... | reverse complement strand
ATTCGATGTTGTCTCTTTGTTTCATGCGTCTGGCCTTGGCTCTCATTTCCATGATGCTGATGCCGGGGGTCTCATCGATAAGCATTTTACTTTTGGATAGTTCTCCAGCGGCCTTCAGTAGTTTAGGGAAATCACCACTGTCTGGAATTCCTGCTCTTATTTTTTGGCCGTTAACACGAGCCCTGCTGCATAGGAGTCTCTGAACTAAGTCTTGAGTGGTCATTTCAAGGCTGAAAATTGCTACTGCTTTCTCTTGATCAACGCTCACATGTTCCGCAATGTTCATAGCTAGTGACGTTTTTCCCATACTGGGTCTGGCTGCAATTACAATCATTTGGCCCGGATGCATACCGTTTAATAGTTTATCAATGTCCCTGAAACCAGTGGCTAAGCCCTGAATAGTTCCTCGGTTTTCATACATTGACTCAATGTTTCCAATTGCGCTTAACACATGATCCTTCATGCTGATGTTAGCGTCGGCTTTGTCTTCGCTGTCACCGATATCAAGAATGTTTTGTTCCACTTCATCTAAGATATGCGAGGCGTCACCTTCGTGAGTATATGCAGAATTAATGCAGCCGGTGCATGTCGAGATTATTTCTCTTAGAAGGTGCTTTTCCTTAACTATTTCGACGTAAAAATCGAAATGGCTTGCGTCAGGTACAAAGTCAATCAGTTCCAATACTGCGCTCGGTCCTCCGACAGAGTCCATGAGATTCTCGCGCATCAGTGCTTCTTGGAGAGTTATAGCATCGATAGGTTTGCCCTCGTCAGCTAAATTTATTAGCAGCTCAAATAATGTCTTGTGGGCAGGCACATAAAAAGCTTCAGGGTCTAATTTTTGGACAGCTTCACCAACTATATCATCAGGTGATTGAAGCATTGCGCTGATCACTCCTTTTTCAGCGTCCGCGTTACTAGGTAATGTGCGTGAAATTTCTTGAGCTGTTGGTGCGGAGCTTCCGGCTGATGACCGTACATTTTTAATTTTGGAATCAATTGCCTGTAACTGAGGGGAGGGCTCTGCGAGTTGGGGGCTTTCCTTATTCTCCATTCTTCGTTTAAATTAGTATTATAGAATGATCAAGTAATCGTATATTAGCCACAACTATTTCAAATACTGAGTAGAATGTTAATAAGCTAATTTATCGAATCTAATTCTATTTAGATCGATATGATATTCCTGAACTATTGATTGATGAATCAATAAAAGTTCCGAACTTGTGACTCAGCGAGTCTTTGATTAGAAGGGAATCCTAGGAATCAGAATTATCCGATTCATCCTGTCCCTTTTGTTCCGTCACCACGGCACTGACTTTAATTTTAAGGATAGCAGTAACTTCCTGATGTATTTTGATTTCGACGTCAAAATCTCCAGTCCTTTTAATTGGTCTTTTCAGAACGATTTGTTTGCGATCGATGTCCTTGAATTGTCGATCAGTTTCGGACAATGAATTTTGAATGTCCTTAGAAGTGACTGAGCCAAAGGCCTTGCCTCCTTGACCAGTGGCTAACTCGAACTTTAATCTTTGCTTATTAAGGCGATTAGCAAGTTTGGTTGCAGCTTCGAGTTCATCGGACTCTCTGATAGCGCGGGCTTGTTTTAGAGATTCAATTTGTTTGAGATTTCCCGGAGTAGCTTCAAATGCTTTGCCCTGTGGGATTAGAAAGTTGAGAGCGTACCCACGTTTCACCTTTATGACATCAGCTTCAGCGCCTAGGTTAATAACTTTTTCTTTTAGAATGACGGCTATTTGAGACATAATATTTTATTTTTCCATCCAAATTTTAATTGCTAGGTTTGATCCTAGGACTAATTAAAGGGGGCGTTTCCATTACCCGTTATATGCTTTTTTGTCAAGATAAGGTGCCATTTGCAGATTTATATTAAAGAATTTCCCCTATAAAATTATTCGCTAAAATCCACAATAAATGTTTATCGGTCAATAATGAGTCATTTTAATAGGGTTTCTTATATCATTATTTTTTTCATATTAATTCCTTTTGAATTAATGATTCACGTTGGGTGTAAGGATAAAATAAAATCTGGGAAAGCTGATATACTTGAAGAAGGAAAATCTGATTCGGCCATGTCTAATGTCGGAGAATGGCTCGGTCCTCTCGGGAATTTTCGTAATGGTCGTTCTCTGGAAAAGGATTGGAGACAGGACTGGTTTAACAATGAGCCTAATCTTCTGTGGAAACGTGAGATTGGGGTAGGGGCTGCAAGCGTTTCATGCTTCGGGGGATTGGTTTATTGTGTTGGCAATAAGAATAATAAAGAAGTGGTTCAATGTTTAGACGCTAACACTAACAAGATTCTTTGGGAGTATTCTTATCCTTGCGACATTGATAAGAGAATGTTCGAAGGAGGATCCGCGTCCTCTCCTGTCATAGATGTTGAGCGAGGCTCTCTATACATACTCAGTCATGAAGGAGAATTGCGTTCACTGGATTTAGATAAAGGTAAAGAGTTATGGAAAGTTTCTTACCAGAACGAACTTAAGGGGATTAGACCTAATTGGGGTTATGCCAGTTCACCTTTGTTATGCGACGATAAATTAATAATAGTTCCTGGAGGTGATGGGAGTGGTGTCGTTGCTTTGGACCCGGACTCGGGTGAGAAGATCTGGTCCACTGGGAAGGACAGACCTGGATATTCTTCTCCTGTCCAAATTAATAATGGTAATGGGAAGGATGTGATGATTTTTAATGAATATGGGCTCAGTATTTTTAATTCACTTAGAGGCGAACAGTTAGCTAGAGTCAGATGGGATACTGATCATGGAGTTAACGCGACTTTACCACTATATATAAGCGGTCATGTTTTTGTATGTTCCGGCTATGGTAAGGGAGGTGGCATGTTTAAGTTTAACCAATCCAAACTCGATTTAATTTATGAGGTGAAGGAGGCCGTCTGCCAGTTTCAATCACCGATAGCATTGGGAGGGTTCCTCTACTTGGTGATAGGAGATAATTCCACGAAGGCGAAACTGGCCTGCATGCGACTAGATAACGGGGCAATTGCCTGGACAGAGCGATTATCAGGGAACCGAGGAAATGTAATTACTGCTGATGGTAAACTTATCGTCGTCAGTGAACGAGGAGAGGTTCTTCTTTGTGAAGCTTCAGAAAAGGGATTTACCGAGCATGGCAGGTTTCAGGCAGTTGGGGGGAGATGCTGGGCTCCTCCTGCTTTGGCAGACTCGAAGCTATTTATAAGGAATAATTCAGGTCGATTAGTTTGTTATGATCTGAAAAAATAGCGAATAAATGGTAATTCCGACAGTCTGAATGGTTGAGATTGCTTATAGTTGAGGCATTTTAATTAAAATGAAGTAAAGAAAGATTGCTTGATCTGATCTATTAATCTTTAAACTAGATATTCTATGACGAAATTACTCCGAATAACGTTATTTGTAGGAACAGCCATTTTATTGATATCTGATCCGGGCACAGCAATAGGTAAGGACAATTTACAGTGGTTTTCTTGGAGAGGGCCTGACGGGAATGGTGTAAGTCATGAAAAGTATAAGAATTGGAGTTTTAATAAAGTGCCGGCATGGACTCACACTCTCAAAGGGAGGGGAACACCAGTCATCGCTGATGGAAAGATGTTCGTCTTTGGATATAGGGGAGAGGGAGCTGAGGTTGAGGAGTTGATAGTTTGCCTTGATGCCAAATCTGGAAAGAAGATTTGGGAGTATGCTTTTAGGGACTACATTAGTGACACCATTTATGACAGGTATTCAATTGGCGCTGCAGCCATAGACCCTGAAACGAGAAATGTTTATCTGCAGACGACTAATGGTCTTTTCATAGCATTCACTTCAGGCGGCAAGCCTCTGTGGGAACACTCAATGATGGAGAGATTTGGGAGACTGACCTTTCCGAACGGCAGGACAGGAGCGCCTATCGTAGAGGGGCAATTAGTGATAATGCATTGTATTAATAGTTATTGGGGAAAGCAGGGTCCCGCCAGAGATCGTTTCTATGCTTTTGATAAGAGGACAGGAGACATTGTTTGGGTCAGTGAACCGGGCATAGCTCCAAAGGACAGTTCTTTTTCTACACCGATCGTTGAGAGTAGGTATGGGACACGTGTCTTTTATGCCGGAACCGGAGATGGTAACCTGGTCTGTGTCAATGCTCTGAATGGCAAGCCTCTTTGGAGATTTCATATGAGCTATGGTGGAGTCAATTCAAGTCCTGTCATTTACAAGGACACGGTCATATGCCCTCATGGCAAGGAAAACATAGACACGACCGAAGAGGGTAGAATGGTATCAGTTAAAATGCCTTCCGAGATTGACCTAGCTGCTAAACAAGCTGTCCTCCCTGCAAAGACAGAAGTGTGGAGAAATGAGACCGTTTCATTTACTAGTTCCCCAATAATTGTAGGTGACCGCGTTTATCAGATCTCAAAGGTCGGTGAGTTATTATGCATTAATGCAGAGACGGGCGCTGTCTTATGGCATGAAAAGGTCGGCAATGACAATTTACATTCTTGTCCACTGTACTGTGACGGGAAACTTTATGTACCGGTTTTCAGTGGAAAGTTCTACATCATTGAGCCTTCTGATGAGGGTCCGAAGATTCTTCAGACTTTAGATTTTGAAGGCAATCTCATAGGTTCACCTGCCATTTGTAATGGTCGTTTGTACCTTCATACGACTAAGGAACTGTATTGCTGGGAATTCAAGCATGACGGCATTGAGTGTCCGGACTGGCCCGCTGTTTATTCCGGCAAGGCTGGCCCAGCAGTAGAGATAAGAACAGTCCCTACTGATGTGCTGTTGCAGCCAGGTTCAAAACAAAAATTAAATTTCCATACTTTAGACGAAGCTGGCCATGTAGTTGGCTCTGTCAACGGTCTTAAATTTTCTAAATTCATTCCTCCAACTGCTAAAGTTAAGACACAGATGGATGCGACATTTGAGAACGATCAAATCAACGCAACGAGCGAGGCCAAAGCTTCTGCTGGCGCATGGAAAGGCGGTGATGGTAAATTGTCAGGGATCTTCAGGGGTAGAGTCTTGGACACGATCCCTTTTTCTGAAAACTTTGAACTGTACAAGACAGTAGTTGAATCCAAGAAAGATCCCGGTGAAAAGTTTGCCTATCCGCCTTTACCGTGGATCGGAGCAAGGTTTAAATGGGAGATCCGGGACCTGGATGGGAATAAGGTTCTAAGAAAAACATTAGATAGAGTGCTATTTCAGAGGGCCATGACATTCATTGGTCATCCAGACTTGAAGGATTACACAATGCAGGCTGACGTTATGACTGACGGCAACCGTCGCATCAAATCAGACGTGGGACTTGTTAATCAGAGGTACTTAATTGTATTGAAAGGCAATGCAAATAAATTAGAAGTCAGTTCCAATCAGGAACGGTTAAAAGTATCAGTTCCATTTAAGGTTAAATACAAGACCTGGTACTCCCTCAAGTGTCGTGTTGATGTGGATGATAATGGGACTGCGACTGTTAAGGCCAAGGTCTGGCCAAAGAGCAGTGACGAGCCAGAGTCCTGGACAATAGAAGTTCCACATAAGAAAGGACATATTCAAGGCGCTCCTGGTCTTTTCGGCTTCTCACCTCAGAGCCAGAAGCCTGTATTTGTCGATAACATTTCAATTATACCCAGTAAGTAAAAAGTCTAATATGAAAACCATTAAGGCAATTGCCGTATTAATTACATTAAACCTGCCATCAGCATATTCCTCAGACTGGCCTGAGTGGGGAGGGGATGAGCATAACAATATGGCCTCTACCGCTAAGGGAATACCCCTAGAAATGGAGCCCGGTAAGAGGAAAAAGGGTACCGAAGAGATCGATCTCTCTACTACCAAGAATGTTAAATGGGTAGCTAAGATTGGTTCGCAGAGTTATGGAACGCCAACGATAGCGGAAGGAAAGGTTCTGATCGGAACTAACAATGAATCGCCAAGAGACGTTCAACATGAGGGAGATAGAGGCATTATTATGTGCTTTAATGAGAAGGATGGAGGTTTTCTCTGGCAGTTGGTCATTCCAAAACTCGGTGCTGGAAAGGTTTCTGACTGGGAATATCTCGGTGTTTGCTCCTCTCCGCTAATTCACAAAGGAAGGGCCTATTTTATATCTAACCGCTGCAAGGTTGTTTGTGTCGATATGGAAGGAATGGCGAACGGTAATGATGGCCCATTCAAGGATGAGGTTAAGTTTATGATGACTGGCGGTAAGACATTCAAGCCAGGTAAGGGCGATGGTGATATTATTTGGGTGTATGATATGCGTGAAGAACTAGGTGTTTTCCCTCACAATATAGCGAGTTCATCTCCTAAAATTGTTGACGGGAAACTAGTAGTTACCACTTCAAATGGTGTGGACTGGTCTCACCTTAACGTCCCGGCACCACAGGCTCCTTGCCTCATACTTCTTGATTTAGCTACCGGGGAACTGGTCGGGGAGGAAGCTTCAAAGATTGGTGAAAGGGTAATGCACTGCAATTGGTCTAGTCCAATGGTTGCTAAGGTCGATGGCAAGTCCACCGTTTTCTTTGCAGCCGGTGATGGATATTTATATAGTTTTGACCCTAAGGCGAAAGAGGATGACGAAGGGTTTCTGGTCATGCCTGAAAACTGGAGAGTTGACGGCAATTTGCCCAGTTACAGGAAAGATAAGGATGGTAAGAAAATTAAATACGCAACCTTTGAAGGCCCAAGTGAATACATCTCATCCCCAGTTTACTACAAGGGCAATGTAATTTCTCTGATTGGTCAGGACCCAGAGCACGGTGAGGGCGTGGGCAGGATGATGTCAGTCAATGCTAAGACAGGCAAAGTTAACTGGGACTATACCGAAGTTGAAAGAGGCATATCAACAGTATCGATTGCAGATGGCCTAGTATATGCTGCCGATTATAGAGGCAGGGTCCACTGCGTTGATTTTGAGACTGGAAAGCCGAACTGGGTCTATGACACCAAGAGTCACATCTGGGGCTCAACTTTAGTTGCAGACGGAAAAGTTTTCATTGGAAATGAAGACGGGGAAGTAGTCATTCTCAAACATGGTCGGAAAATGGAGAAGGTCGGACTTGTTGAATTTTCAGCTCCAGTTTATGCAAGCCCGGTCATTGCTAATGGAGTCTTGTACATAGCGAGTCAAACTCATCTTTTCGCATTTAAAGAAGGGGCGAAGACCGCATCAAAGTAAGATCACTGTTATTTGAGATTTTTAAGTAATGACTTCTAAAAGAATCATCATAGTCCTTGCAATAGTTCTTGCTTTCCTTCATCAGGACACTTGGAACTGGGGCAATGACGGCCTAGTCTTTGGATTCATGCCGGTCGGGCTTTTTTACCATGCCTGCTACTCATTAGCGGCTGCAATACTCTGGGTTTTTGCAATTAAATTTGCTTGGCCTAAGGATCTAGTCGACTGGGCTGAAGGAGGTGACTCAAATGAATCCTGAGCATTTCATACCCGTTAATTTACTCGCGACTTCGACCATTCCTGTCGTTGTCATTGCTATCTATCTGGGATTGTTATTGGGATTGGCAATGATGAGTAAGTTGCTCTTCAGGGGCACTAGCACTGATTACTTTGTGGCTAGTCGTAGCATTGGCCCATTCATGCTTCTCATGTCTGTGTTTGGTACTACGATGACAGCTTTTGCGTTGGTCGGGTCAACGGGAAAGGCTTTTGAAAGGGGCGTTGGTACGTACGGTCTCATGGCCTCTTCTTCAGGACTCATACATGCTGCGTGCTTCTTCTTGATCGGTATCAAGTTATGGTCATTTGGTAAAAAATATGGTTACGTAACTCAAATTCAGTTCTTTCGTGACCGTTTTGAATCTAAAGCGATCGGTTATCTGCTCTTTCCGATACTAGTTCTATTGGTCATCCCATATCTTCTTATTGGGGTCATTGGGGCCGGCAAAACCATTATGGGTGTTACTGGGCCCAAGGGTAAGGCTCCCGGAATGTTTCCCGAGATATTTGAATCAACTAATGGAGCAGTTCCCGGAGAATTGACGGGGCTTGTCATTTGTTTGGTTGTTCTCTGTTATATTTTCGCAGGAGGTTCTCGTGCAGCTGCCTGGGCTAATACATTCCAAACGATTGTGTTTATGTCGATGGGCCTTTTGGCCTTTTATCTAATTAGTGATAAATTGGGAGGCCTTGGTGCAGCTATCGCTCAGGCTAATGACGCTCACTTGGTCAGGGATGTTTCTGGGCCTGAGAATAATGTGGGTGTCCCCAAGTTAATGTTTTTAACTTATATGCTAATACCGCTGAGTGTTGGTATGTTTCCTCATCTATTCCAACACTGGCTCACTGCTCGGAGTGCTAAGAGTTTCAGGCTCACTGTGATAGCGCATCCAATATGCATCATGATTGTTTGGGTCCCTTGTGTGCTCATCGGATTGTGGGCGACTGGAAAATTGCCTGAAGGCACACCTGGAGGAGCAGTTCTTGCTAAAATGGTTGGTATTCTAGTTAAGGACCCAATCGTTGTTGGGCTAGTGACTGCGGGAATTCTTGCAGCGATCATGTCATCACTGGACTCACAGTTCCTTTGTTTGGGTACGATGTTCACTAACGATATCGTGCTCGATAGATTTGATAAGGACCGTTTCACCGACAAGCAAATTATACTTATAGCCAGACTCTTCGTCGTTAGCATTGTGATTATCACTTATATATTTTCTATTTTTCTTTTTAAGAAGAGTGTCTTTGATTTGGCTGTTTGGAGTTTTTCAGGTTTTGCTAGCCTCACACCTTTAGTCTTTGCTGCACTTTATTGGAAAGGGGCCACTAAGGCTGGCGCATTCGCCTCAATCATTTGCGCGATAGGTGTATGGCTTTACTTTTTTGAAGCGTCAGGTTGGGGTGGTGAATATACGGTTTATAATGGGATGATGCCTGTAGCATTCAGCTTCGGAGCTGGTTTGGTGGCAATGATTGTTGTTTCCCTGTTCACTGCAAAGCCTGTCGAGGCGACCGTGAACAAGTTCTTTCCAAAGTTTTAAACTGCAAACTTGTCGGACTAGGTAATTAAATTAGATTCTAAGATTAATAAATCTCATATAATATAATTATGACTACAGAAGAAGCGAAGGAGATGCTCGACAATCAACTGCGAGAAATATTAACTTGGCATTTTTCTGAACAGACGGGTTGTCCATTTTGGTTGGACTGGAAGAAAGAAGCGGATTGGGATCCTAGGGAAGAAGTCCAATCATTTGATGACATTCATAAATTTGATCATTTTCAGGATGAATGGCTGAGGGATGAAAAGAACGAGAGGTTTGTGCCAAAGGGAATGGATGGTAGACCGTTTAATGTTTTTGAAACTGGAGGCACGACTGGGTTACCTAAGCAAAGAGTCGGTTGGGACGATTATAAGCATGACTACGAGATGTTCTCTGAAACGCTTTCTGAAGAACATTTTCCAAGGGGTGCGAATTGGATCATGGTAGGACCGACCGGTCCACGAAGATTGAGATTAGCAGTTGAGCATCTTGCGCAGCATAGGGGAGGAAGCTGTTATCATGTTGATCTTGATCCACGGTGGGTCAAAAAGCTCATCGTCCGTAAACAAATCGATGAAGTCGAGAGGTATCAGAAGCATGTCATTGACCAGGCCGTAGAAATAATTAAGCACCGTGACATTGGATGCATGTTCACGACTCCTAAACTTCTTGAATCCATAGGTGAGAGAATATCCGTTCCAGGATCTGGAATTAAGGGAGTCTTCTGTGGTGGAACCACAATGACCCCTCAGTCCGTCCGGTTCTGGGTAGAGGAAGTCCTTGAAGGCAAGACACATTTGGTTCCCACGTATGGCAACACTTTGATGGGCCTGGCTGTTAGTCGTCCATTAGATGAAACGTACAGTGTGACCTATTACGCTCCGCAGCCCAGAGCTGTTCTGCGTGTTGTTGACCCTAAAGATACGGCCACAACGATGCCTTATGGAGAGTTTGGACGAGTCGAGTTAACGACTCTGACAAAAGAGTTTTTCATGCCTCGTTTCCTTGAACGTGATGAAGCTATCAGGAGGGAGCCTACTGATAAATATCCTTGGGATGGGGTAGGTGACGTTAGGCCATTTGGTGCTATGGAGAAGAAGGTCGTCGAAGGAGTATACTAGAAAGATTATCAATGTTGCCGACCGTTCCATTATTGCGCCGAGGCGAAGTTTACCGGAGCCTAGATGTTCAGGAAATCTGCCCAGTGCAGGGCGGAGAGCCAGTTGCCAGAATAACCATGGCAAACTCCGGTTTAATTAAGAGAGATCTCCTGAACCTTACAGAAGGACGCAAAGCTTTACAGAAATATACAACTCAGGATCTTCTCGATATTACGCTCAGAGCTGGTGACATCTTTCTCAAGGATGAGTTGCCGATCGGTGATGAAGGGATAATGCAAGGACCGGAAGAGTACCTCCACTCATTAGCTGCTACTAGTGGGCTCCCACATTCTCTTATTCGCATGAATATGGAGAGATTGCATGGTGTCTTCGCGCAGGTTCCTACAATTCTCAAAGGACTCTCGAGGGGAATGAGTACTGAAGTGCTTGATTTGGCTTATGGTAGTCAGTCAGGTGTCACTGTTTCTTTTGTGCCTACAACTTCAGCTCTTGGCGTTGTTCTCCCGTCCAACAGTCCCGCCGTTAACGCACTTTGGATTCCAGCCATAGCCATGAAGACTCCAGTAGTTTTAAAGCCCGGCCGAGAGGAGCCATGGACCCCATGGAGGGTGATACAGTCATTCATTAAGGCCGGAGCACCGCCTGAGGCCTTCAGCTTTTATCCTGCTCATCATGATGGGTCGTCAGCAATAATACGAAATTGTAAAAGGGTAATGCTTTTTGGAGGAGATGATACGGTTAAGCAGTATGAGAATGATCCGAGAGTAGAAGTTCATGGTGCGGGCAGATCAAAGATTCTTATAGGAGATGATGAGATTGAGAATTGGAAAGATCACCTCGATTTAATGGTCAGAAGCATTTCAGCCAATTCAGGAAGATCGTGCATTAATGCTAGTTGTGTTATTGTTCCTAAATATGCCGATGAGATAGCGTCTGCATTAGCTGAAGAGTTACTAACAATGAAAGTCAGGGATCAGGATGATCCAGAAGCTACGTTATCTGGTTTTGCTAATCCAAAAATGGCTGAATGGATCAATGGAGCCATCGAGGAGGGTCTAGATGAAGGAGGGGCCAAGGACATCAGTTTAGAAAAGAGAGATGGTAGTGAGCGGTACGTTCAGAAGGACGGAATGCATTACATGGTTCCCACCATTGTGAGATGTGATTCGATTGAGCATCCTATAGGTAACACGGAGTTCCT
>Ga0315334_10002574_pt1 | contig 11343 bp, 6 predicted proteins | sample M150034915metaG_FD_205555 | JGI IMG/M metagenome (GOLD analysis project Ga0315334, IMG submission 205555) | Ammonia-oxidizing marine archaeal communities from Monterey Bay, California, United States - M1 500m 34915 | ecosystem: Environmental > Aquatic > Marine > Intertidal zone | place: USA... | reverse complement strand
ATGTATGCAGTGTAGTTAGGCAACGGCCGTCTCTCTTCCACGTCCACCATGATCTCGACGTTCATATCTCCGCCCGGTGCACCAGAGTCACCACTCCTGCTGTTGTCCCAACCATCCAGAACCAGGTGGAAAATCTGATTCTGAGACTCTTGGAGTCCAAGTGCCGACCAAGCCGACCCTGTCGAGTCAATGGCAATTGAGAACTCCCCGTAGGAGATCGCCTCATATGCGTGCGAATCTCTGAAAGTAATCCAGGTACTGAAGTCTCTATACTCAACTGGGACCCAGTCAAGCCTGAATTCATCTGACCATTCTCTTGATTCGTATTCGAACACGTACATCCCGTAGTTCTGTTCCGTCATCAGGTAGATGTCACCTCGAGCTTCTGATGAAGCGGAAGAGCTACTGGAGCCGAACTCAATACAGAAGGTGTATAGGTGTCCCGGTTCCAAAACCAAACTAAGGGTAGTAGCACTATCGTTCAGAACTGCTACGCCTGAAAAACTACTCCAGGTTCCATCAGACCACTCGGTACTAAATCCCTTGTCGAGCGGGTTAAGAGAACTTTCCAACCCACTATCTCCGAACAAAACCAATTCACCTTCATTCACCCTTGAGACTTCCATGTAATCTTCCGGACTAAAATCCGAGCCCCAGTCGCTGCTTGCGGGCACATCACAAGAACTGGAGGACGAGGTCGCCGGCATTGATGAAGTGGAAATAATGGCTATTACGAGAACTATGGTAGCTCCAAATCCACAGTTATTTAGTGCAAGTTTGGGAATCACTACCTTCGCCTCGTTCTGATTGGCCGGACGTACCCCGACTCCACATTAGTGCGCTCCTCGGAAGTCAGATATGTCGGTTGCGGAGGTGGTGAATGTTGATCCATTCCCGGTAGACCTCCCTCTGCCTTGACTTCCTCAACTCCGTACTTCTCAACCATGTCGATGGCATCTATCTCCTCCTCATCCTTCTGTCTCATTATCAACCAACCCAAAATGGCCACCAGAGTAATCAAAGAAAGCAGTCCAGCACTCCCTCTATCGGGAATAAAGTCAGTCCAAGTTAGGTCAGAGAGAGTCTTGGGAGGGGCGGTGTCCTGAATAGAAAGCACAGTAATGACATAGTCCTTGGAAGAGCAGACCCCGACTCCATCGCAAACGGTCATGGAGATTCTGACTTCGCCGGGGATTCTCCAAGTTTGGTTGGAATCTATCCAGTCATTCCTTGGGTTGCCATCGCAGCCATCGATTGTCAAACAACTGTCATCGGTGAAGACATCCAGGTCCCATTTGTACAGGAGCAATCCAGTGAGTTCAGAATCCTTGTCATTTTTTGGATTACCATCTCCGTCGCTGTCGAAGAGCGCATCGACATCCAGCCAAGCCATTGGCCCATCATACAGATCGGAATCTGTTGCGTTGCCGACAAGCACAACTACGTCTCCCACTACGACGTACTCAGAAGAAGTCGGGTTCACAGTCAAAATATCGGGAGCATCAGATACGAAAACAGTCAATTCAGTCGTGTTGGACTCACCTCCAGCGAAGCCGTCAACCACGGTAAGTCTGACAACATATTCTCCAGATCTTTCGTACTTGTGCCAGACCAGTGGGCCAGTCATGGCTGGGCTGGCATCGCCGAAGTCCCAGATCCACGATACTATCCCATTCCATCCAGGATCAGATTGGTCCGGAGATGACATCCCACTGAATCGAGGATCTGCATCGTGGCTTTCACTACCATCAAACCTAATTACGTCACCTGGTGCTAAGAATGCCCCACCATCTTCGGTGTGAGGAATCTGCCATATTATCATAGATTCCTCATCTGGAACATCTTCCAGAATTTCACCGTTGAGACTGGGACTGCTGAATGAGATTATTGGAACCGGGAGTGGATTCTCAATCGAGAAGAGGAAGGTCTTGGGTGCCGACACGAGTCCACGTTCGTCAAATACTATTAGGCTAACACTGTATTGTCCGGGCATGAGAAAAGATCTGCTAATAGAAGATGTATTTTCAATCGTTTCCGTCATGTCTGAGATTGTCCAGACGTGCTCCAAGGAAGAGGAATCCCCATCGGGGTCAAAGGACTCGCTTTCGAACACATACGCTGCCCCCACTTCTCCGTCTAAGGGCCGATTGAATATAGCAACTGGACGTTGATTCATGACCAATACCTGAAGATTAGCAATTGATGAATTCCCATCGTCATCCTTCACCTCCAATGTCACATTCTTCAAGCCCGGTTCTCGCCAACCTACGACTGGATTAGCAACGAAAGAAGTAGTTTCAAGGAAATCTGATGACATTGACATCCCCTCCCCATCCAAGTTGACGCCTCCCTCGAAAGTCCACCTGTACTCTACGATAATACCATCATCGTCGATGAAGACATTAGGCATTGGCAGGGGCGTCAAAGCATGAGTCTGCAATTGACTCTCATGAATTTGGCGCGGAACTCTGTTTAGCACATGTATCAGAATAATTTGTTCGGAGGTGTGCATACCATCGCTGACTTCCAAACTCAACGAATAGGCCGTGCCGTCCGAGCTCCCGTCCACCCATGAATGTCCCAGTCCATAGAGCCCCACTCCCGAGTCAACCACGCCATCACCCCAGTCCCAACTAAATGTCAATCGTTCAATTGGAACGTTGTCAGATGTCCCGAAGGCGGAGAACTGAATCCTCTGATTGGTCTGAATGGTCAATTCTCCGGCGATTACAACTCCATCTATTGAGATAACTGGAACCGGCGTTGAGAAGTCATTGACGGAGATGTTCCAAGTCTGTGTTTCCGAGTAATATCCTCCTTGATCCATCACAACCAGCGTGATGAAAAACTCTCCCTCTTCAGTATACGAGTGAATAGGATTCTTCAGGCTGGAAACATTCCCGTCCCCTAAATCCCAAATGTACGATGTTGGAGTCTCATTATGGCCGAATGTACCATTCTGTAGTCCGAAACCCCAAGAGTCGTAGCCCCCCCCGAAGATGTAAGTCGGTAACCAAGTCTGGGTGGCGTTAGTCGATAAGGAAACTGAGCCAACCGGCTTCATGTTGTAGATTTGCACTGGGAGGGAGAATGCCTCGTCCTGTAACTCTCCCGTAATGTCTCTAATCTTAACCGAAAAAGACCAGTCACCAGACAAATGGGGTGTGAACCAAATTGCTCTTGATACGGGTTCATTGTTGCCAGTAGAGACGCTGAATTCAATTGAGTCAGTCATGGTGTTGTTGGTAAAAGCCTCGAATTCGACTTCCAGAGTTTCGAAGTAGGCACTGGATACTACGTCAATACCAATTTCCATGCTATCATCGAGAGAGTCACCATCCCGATCAAATGTCTGTATCGAGTCGATATACGCCTCCGCTGGTTCGGTAATCAAACCAGCATTAACCGTCAACGATCCCGAAGAGTAGGTGCCCCCGGGAAGTATCCCACAGTTGGCGAAATCAAAGTCACAATCGTCAATCAGAGAGTCATACCATACAAGCAGCCAAACTTCTGAAGTGGCGTTGCCGAAACTATGCACTAACCCAGTCCCGATTCCGGTCGATCCCTCGACCCTCATTTTGCCCATTGTCCAAGTTCCGGTACCAGCCTCTCTTACGAGGATGGCACCTTTGAAGCCGAATCGGTCAGGTTGAACCATCAGAGTTAGTGGGTCGCCAGTTCCCTGCGTGAATTTGAATGACCTGAGACCCCATCCCTCTACACTATGTCCCTGAGATTGCCATGTCTCAGTCCACTGACTATTGGATTCACTATCTCTGGCTTTGCAAATCCCGCCCGATGAACAGTCGTCAACCAATTCAAGATTTGAGAAGCCAAATGGTTCTTGAGAACTATCTAGGGTCACAGCGGCGCTAAAGTTTGCGAAAATCTCACTCATTGTATCGCCTATTAGCGTTGATCCAGTGCCCGGGTTTCTAGCCAAGTTCTCTATTCCGACTCCCCCCAAGGAAGTGTCAGCAACCAAGCTTCTAATCGATGGAGCACCCCCGAGTTTATCGGCCAAATACAACATGAACAGGAAACTTGCCCCATGGTCTGAATCCCTGTCGTTCCACCACCTGAGGCTGATACTGCTATTGACCGACCATGCATTGGAGTCGCCCGTGAGTTCGCTGTCAACTCCAAAGCAGAGATAGGTCGCCATCCCAGCGGCACCCTCGTCAATCCAGATGTACTCGAACGGATCCCAAGCATTGTGAATAAGATGCTCAAGCTCATAAGAGAGGATTGAGTTTCTCCCGCTGAGATCATCGATGTCGACGAATAGTGACTCCCTGAGAGAGGAAATTCCGGGCTGGAAGTACCCCCCCACCCCCCCTAATCCATCGATAGAGTAGATAATAATCTCAATCTGGCAATTGTTGTCGACATCTGGCGAACCTCCGAAGTAGTTAGTGTCCGTGGGGTAGATGATTGATTCCCACGTCGACGAAATATCATTCAGTGTGGTCGAGGAAATCACTTTCCCATCCTCAACGAATATTGCTGCGTTAGCTGAAATCCTTTCGACGGTCGCCGAAATAGTTCCATCAGTGGTGGTTATGTTGTCGGTATCATCCACAGCCCAAGCATCTTCACAACTTCTGGCAGAATGCCTAGAATTCTGGTAGCTTGGCGAGAAGGGCAGTATTAATCCAGGATAACCATCCTCAATCCACTGCTTCTTTAGGTAAGTTGTCGCGGAGAAGATAGGTACTTCACTGTCACTGAACAAGTAACGCTTGCCCTCAATAGGGGGCTCGAATTGGATCAGTTCGTCCACTATACCAGTCTCCTCTGGGGTGCTTTCAGAAGGCTCCGAAGCCACCAATGGGGCTAGGAATCCGAACAACATTATCGCTACCAGAAATATAGAAGGAGTCAAAGGGGTTGAATCGGCGACGCCTCGCATGTCCAACACCCCGTATGAGTACCTTCTCAAATCGGTCCGAGTACGTATTTTAACATCGATGGAGCATCGTTCATACATGCGCAGGGGAACGTGCCTAACACTATCGTTAGTTTTCTTTGTATTCATTTCCTTGATCATCCCAGTAGGTGGCACTGAATCCATCCTAGAAGTTGAAGAGAGAGAACTGGTGCTCATTGAGACAATTCAACACGATTCGACTGCATTTACACAGGGTTTGGAGGCGCATGCGGGGACCATGTACGAAAGCACGGGATTATACGGGCATTCAGGATTGAGAGAAACCAATCTAGATAACGGCAGAGTAATCAGGAAAACCAGTATAGATGATGCATACTTTGGTGAGGGTATTACCGTATATGGTGACACTATGATTATGCTAACTTGGAAAAGCGAAACAGCGTTCATCTTTGACTTACATAATCTGTCAGTTAAAGGAAATTTCACCTATGAAGGTGAAGGTTGGGGACTTTGTTTTAACGGCCAAAACTTGGTGATGTCAAACGGCTCTTCAGAGCTGTCTTTCCGTGATCCAGAAACCTTCGCGGTCAAGGACTCGATTATCGTCACTTGGAATGGTGCCGAGGTTGACCGCCTAAACGAGCTTGAGTGCGTGGGCAACACAATTTACGCCAATGTCTGGGGCCAGGATAACATATTGGCAATCAATTCATCAACCGGGACCGTGGACTTCTTTGTGTCAGCATCATCTCTCTCCGCCAATCAGGGGAAGACGGGAAACGAGGTTCTTAACGGAATCGCATTCGATCAGGCTAGTGGGGGATTTTGGATTACAGGAAAGAATTGGTCTGAAATGTACTTGGTAGAATTTGAGTCAAGCGCCATGCAATTTACCAACGACAATACCGCCGAAGGGAGCTCAGAGAACAACTCCCAGATAGTCGAAGTAGTCCCGATTCTGATATTATTGACACTGTCCTCAGCCCTGATATTGCGTCGTGTAAAACATCAACAGCCGCCACCTAGTGTGACGGAACATCCAGTGGAGGTGCATAATGGACAATAGCGAAGATGACTTGGATGGCATCGACATCGGGTACTTCTTCGAGGAACTTTCAATCGACCCCTCGACAAGGGTGGCCGGTGCCATTATGATCATTATCGGCAGTTTGTTGGGCGCGCAGTTAGGAATCTTACTAATCTCTGCCGACCCTGCCGAAGTCCTCTCAGGATCCCTCGATTCGACTGATGAATATGCAGATGTCTCTGGAATTGTCAACTCCGCTCTGATAGACAACAACACAGGGGGCGATCCAGTCGAGGGCGTTAAGGTCAGACTCCTCAATGAAGACGGCTCGACGACTGGGAAGGAGACTTTCACCGACTCCAACGGACGGTTCACCATACCAGAAGTACTTCGCACGCCTTCAATGATATACGTCAGTCACCCAGGAAACAATACCACTAAGGTTCTTTTTATTCCCGGAGATCATGCTCAGATTGTTGTAACTCTGACCCCCGGAGATGGGGAGCAGATTGTCGATATGAGGGGCGAGAGCTATCTCGGTGAATCGGTTTTCATCGCCACAGCAATAGCATTCCTAACACTCTTGCTCGCCCTTGCTGGTGTCTCTGGTGGAGTTGAGGCATATAGAGGAAAGAGCTACAGGTTGGCGTGGTGGCTTTCCTTCCTAGGCCTCTGGAGCAGAGGCATGATTTTCGTCGGACCCTTGCTCATTCTAATTGGAATGGCGCTGACCACACTGACAAAGGAACAGTTTTCTGGAGACGTCCACTAGGCTTTAGGGGGTGCCACATGTATCTGTTCACGATAGAGGGCGGTGATGGTAGCGGCAAAGGATTGGCAACCAAGATAGTCTCAGGAGTACTTGCTCGGGAGTTTTCATTTTCATCAGTCGAGACTACCGGGGAACCACGTCGAGAACACCCATTAGGCAGGCTGGCAATTGACTCTGTCAGGAAGAGGACCATGACTCCTGAGCAGGAGGCCGGGTTGTTTGCTGCCGACAGGCTAGATCACTCTCATGGTTGGATACTACCGCAACTACTCGAAGGGAAGGCAGTAGTCAGTGAAAGGAACATTCACTCATCAATCGTCTATCAGGGAATTGTGGGAGAACTGGGCGTAGAGCGGGTAGCTCACATGAACTCCGCAGCACTGATTCCTGACCTGTGTATATGGGTTGACTGCGAGCCAAAAATTGCAATTAGGAGAATCCATAACGAGACCCTTCGCGGGGTCTCAAGCAAGGAAGAGTACTTCGAAACCACGGATTTTCAAGTCAAAATAAGGGAAGGCTATCGGGCCCTTCTTTCCGGTGAAACTGAAATGCCCACCCCATTCGACATGGGCGCTGTCGTGGGACCGATTTCCAACGAGGGTACGGAGCAACAGTTTGGGCGCATCCTCACCGATGTAATCAGATCATTCATCCATAGGAGACCAACGCCAATTAACGTCGATCAAGAGTCGGTCGATCAGTACCAAATCCGACTCCTGATCAAACTTTCAATGGGTCAAAGTACTCTTGGAGATCTAGGGATAGAACCTGCCAAGAGCAAGTCGGATTGGCTCGACGGCCAACCTCCCTGGAAAGTCTTGAAATCGGCACAGAATAATCACAACAAAACCCTTTCATCTGCCTCCGAAGATGAGCTGCTCACAATGCCAAAGAACATTCTCAATCACTCAATGTCATCTATTTGCGGAACATTGTCCCTAGTTCATACCGCTGATATCTCCGAGCTCCGATCGGCCATGGGCCCAGTTAGGAGCGTTTCAGAAAGACACACGCAGAGGATAATCAAGTTTCTACACGATCACTCAGGTTGGGTTTCTCAACACAAGACACTGATTGGCAGGGAGGCACCCCGCTCCCAATTGAGGGACGAACAATTCCCATACGGAAGGCTCGTTCTCGCCATCTGGCCTTTCCGGAGGGCAATCAGGAAGTGGCAACTCGCTAATCCGAATACTCATTTACGATTCTCTCTTGGACAAATTATCAGGACAGGCGGATACGAATCGGCTGTTCATGAGACACTCACCAGACTATCCATCTTAGGTGGCGGAACAGGCGACAGATCGCCACCAAAGAACGAGAATTCTCTGATTGATTGGTGGCTCGGAAAGTGAATCTATTTACTTGACTACAAGCCTTGCATCAGCAGGTAGCACCACTCCACTAGTCGCATCGAAAGCCCTCGGTCTTGCTGCGAAGGCTGAGGAGAACCACCAGCCTACTACGAGACCCGCCCCAAAACCAGTCACTAATCTGATGGGGTTCGTGGACTCGTATGAGTCTACGAGTAATTGCGTGAAGCCATCAATCGCCATGGGCATCAGACCAATGCCCATGACTGCTAACATTGCAATCAGCCTTCTGTCCGACAAATATATTGGAACTAATAATTCGTCTGGGAAAACAGAAAGGAAACTGTCGCGCACCGTCCATCTGTTGAAACCCCTGAGGCCGAACAGTACACACCCTATGGCGAATCCTAGTAATATTCCAATATCTCGTGCGCACACGGGCACCTGATTACTGTTAATCTCCCATGATCTCTGATGCTTTTGATGGCAGTTCAGATCTCCAATCGCATATACCACTGCCCATGCTGGATTCAACTCGGTCCAAGCGAATGTACCGCCATGGAGGGACTGGTCGTGGCCGATTGCCGATCCCTCGCCGTGGTCATTGTTTCCCCAACTGTCGTGAAATGCATAGTCGATCGCATTGGCTCTTCCAGATAGTTCTGGTACCGAATCAGCAGTTAGTGTGGCGGGTGCGATGAAACACAACAGAAGGTAACCAGCTGTTATTCCCCCTAGAATCTTGGAAACCTTGGTTTCCCTAGACCTGTCTTGCAAGCCGTTCTTCAGAGTGGTGTACCCTGCAGCCCCGTCACCCACCATGAAATTTCCAAACTATGCACCAATTTCACCATTTGGTATCACCTAGAGTAGTCCGGAACGCCTTCACAGCAAGCCTCGACCACCTTGGAGCAGCGCGGCCATTCCATGTGCTGGCGCATAGGAACGGCTCTACCTATGAACCCGCATTGACAAGAAATTTCATCACAGTGGCCAGTATCCATAGGCGGTGCTTTGAAACGAGGTTCAAATCAATTGCTGAACTCAAGCGCCCAAGTTGTGCAACTCATAGGCCAGCAGTCTGACGAGCCAATCATGCAGTGAGTCCCCACCCATCTCCGAGAGAGTGGCGTTTAGGAAAGCAGCAATCAGTGCGCTTCTGGCCTCAGACGGGTCGAAGCCCCTAGCCTCAAGGTAGAACATCTGGTCCTCGTCTATCGGCCCGTTGGCCGTACCATGCCCACATCCGACGACCTCGTGCTCCAGCACCTCAAGCTCTGGAATCGAATCCGCTTCAGCGTCACTAGAAAGCAGCAGATTGTGGAACAACTGTGACGCGTCAGCCCCCGTGGAGCCGTTTGCAACCCTCAGCATCCCAGTACCCACGGTCCTGCTCTTGCCGTCGCAGGCCGAGTGCCATGAGAGGCGACTGAAGGTCTCGGGAGCTTCGTGATGAATCTCGACATGATGGTCTAGATGCATAGAGCCCGTAGAGAGCACCGATCCTAGTACTCTTAGGTTCCCTCCCGGTTCACCCATCCTGTATCGAAGGTCTGCCTTAGTACGTATGGAGCCTGAGGACACCGTCCCCGCACGAACCTGCGCATCCCTCCCGATACTGATTGAGTCTACTCTCAGCAGAGTCCCGTTGCCCATCAGACCGGCAACGACGTCGTTAATCGAACACCCCTCTCTAATAGCTCCCGTCCTCAGAAGTCCGAACCACTCTCCGGTGCCTCTTACTCGTGTCACCAACTCCAATTCGGCCAACCTCCCGATCTCGAGAGCCAAATGGAGGACAGAGGCGGATTCACCGGAAACGATGTCTAGAATCACTGGGTGATCGGAGGAGAAACCGGGATCGACGCGAAGAGTCCATTGTGAATCTGCGGAGACGGCCCTGAGGAAAGAACCAGTCACGGGATCAGCCTCAGGAAGTCCGAGTTCTGAAGTAAGCCCCTTCTCAAGCCTGATGCCCTCGGGCGCGGGCCCACCGTCCAACCCAACTAGAGAAACATCCGCCGATTCCAGTTCTGGTATGCCGAACACATCACCGGTGGGGTGAACTCTGCGCCATGGGGTGTAGCGCCAAAGGTGGTTGGACTTGTCTGGCTCTGCAAAGGTCAGGTACTCTGAGGCAGACTCCATGCGACTAAGCCTCAACCGATGCTGCCTTCCATCTCCAGCGCCATTAGCTGGTTAAGCTCGACTGCGTACTCCATCGGCAACTCGCGAGTGAAGGGCTCGAAGAATCCATTTACTATCATGGCCAAAGCCGCTTCCTCGGAGTGCCCCCGACTCATTAGGTAGAATAGTTGGTCGTCACTGACCTTAGACACACTCGCCTCGTGCTCGCAGCGCGCAGTGGGGTTTGCAACCTCCATTGTAGGATATGTGTCCGAACGACTCTGTTCATCGAGAATAAGGGCGTCACAGACGACGTTGAGCTTGCAGTTATCTGCCTTAGGGGAGACCTTGACCAATCCGCGATAAGAACCCCTCCCACCATTCTTGCTGATGCTCTTGGATAGGATCTTACTCGTCGTGTTAGATGCTAGGTGGTGAATTTTGGCCCCTGCGTCCTGATGCTGCCCCTCACCGGAGTAGGCCACCGAGATGACCTCTGCGTGCGAACCTTCTCCCTTCAGAATCACAGAAGGATACTTCATCGTCAGCTTGCTGCCGATGTTTCCATCGACCCACTCTATCTTGGCGTTCTCGTGGGCGATGCCGCGCTTGGTTACGAGGTTGTACACATTAGCACTCCAGTTCTGCACCGTCGAGTAGCGGATGTGCGAGCCTGGCAGCGCTATCAGTTCGACCACGGCGGAGTGCAGAGAGTCGGTTGAATAGGTCGGAGCGGTGCAACCTTCGACGTAGTGGATGCTGCTACCCTCATCAGCGATAATCAGCGTGCGCTCGAATTGCCCCATGTTCTTTGCGTTAATTCGGAAATACGCCTGCACTGGCATCTCCACATGCACTCCCTTTGGAACGTAAATGAACGAGCCGCCCGACCAAACCGCAGTGTTTAGGGCAGCGAACTTGTTATCCGTCAATGGCACCACTGAGCAGAACCACTTCCTAACAATATCGGGGTGCTCGCGCAGCCCGCTGTCCATATCAAGAAAGATCACCCCCTGCTTCTCAAGATCCCCGCGGATGCTGTGATAGACTGCCTCAGACTCGTACTGTGCTGTGACACCTGAAAGCCACTTCTGTTCGGCCTCGGGGATGCCGAGTTTGTCGAAGGTGTTGCGGATGGCATCGGGAACGTCGTCCCAGTCTTTCTCAGTGGCTTTTGAGGAGCGCAGGAAGTAGCAGATGTTGTCGA
>Ga0315334_10002573_pt1 | contig 11346 bp, 5 predicted proteins | sample M150034915metaG_FD_205555 | JGI IMG/M metagenome (GOLD analysis project Ga0315334, IMG submission 205555) | Ammonia-oxidizing marine archaeal communities from Monterey Bay, California, United States - M1 500m 34915 | ecosystem: Environmental > Aquatic > Marine > Intertidal zone | place: USA... | reverse complement strand
AGAATGGTGCAAACTCACTGCCTAAAAAACCCGCAGTATGAAATGCCTTGAGAGATTCTTTTTCTCCACTATCAAATGTCTGCCCAATATCAATAAAGGCCGGAAGGTCCGGGTTAAGCGGTCCAAGAGTACGAGAGACCCATGAACCAATGTGCGGAGCAGCGACCGTGAGCGGCGGCTCATAAGCCGTGTGCCAATGATACTGATGGCGACTATGAAGGATGAATCCAAGATCCGCAGCTTGGTAAGTTTTAATCAAAGTACCGCGATCCATCACTGCACCTATCTTTTCCAATCCTTCAGTGAATTTAAGACCATCAACTGCAGTATCGACGGCAGGAAAAGTGGACAGTACCCGCTTCGGATCGAGGCCCTTCTCATATGGAACGTAACGTTTCGGATCAAAGGTATCGGTACTGGCCATCCCTCCTCCCATCCAAAGAACTATCACTGTATCGGCGGTGGAATTAAGCGACGGCTCCTTTACCTTAGCAGCCACAGACTTGGACGGATAACCAGCGGCTAGCGCACCAAGTGTTGCGGTCGAAGCCGTCGAAATAAAATCACGCCGATCAATATTAGTATTCATTTATAGCTTTCTTATTTTTAGTGAATTAACTGGAACTCTGGATGCATTGCAAGCATCCAGAGAAGGTCCTCGACGCCTTTAGCGTTAACCGGATCCCCTATGATTTTCTGAGCAGATTTTGTTTCTAATTCAGACGGAAGACGGCCCAAGGCACTGGAAAAAATAGAGCCAACGATCAGCTCAGGCTCTTTTTCCAACTTCACCCATGCCTGCCCGCCACGCATCATTAAATCGGCAAGAGGCTTACCATTAGATAATTCTATTAACTGGGCAGTAGTCGCGGTCGATTCGCGCCGAGTGACCACAACATCACGCTTAGGTCGTCCAAGAGTTCGCATGAGTCTATCAAGGTTCCTCATGCCTGCCCTCTTGCGTCCAGTGTCCCGATCCTTTGCATCAGCACTCGCCGCGAGAATGACCTGATCAAGACCATCAAGAAATTGCTCAGCCGACATACGCCGCACGACAGGACCTTCGAAAATGTATTCTGTTGCATCCTCATCAAGAGCCACTGACGGCCGCTGGTAAGCATTAGAAGTAAGGATCAAATTTATCGTATGCTTTAGGTCATAACCATGCTCAACAAAATCAACAGCGAGCCAATCGAGCAGGTCCTGGTTCCAACTCGGGTTATCCATTTCATCGACCGGCTCAACTAGTCCGCGGCCGAGAAATATCGCCCATAACCGATTCACTGCAGTACGCGCAAGTCTCCCATTCTTTGGTGAAGTTATGATCCCTGATAACTGCTTCACTCGCTCAGAGCGGGAAACTTTGGGATCAATATTGCCAAGTTCCGGATAAAGAAATGCCGGAGAAGCCTTTTCGCCTGTCGGCTTATTACAACGATGAATATCCATGGGGCCGTCAGAAAAAATCGAAGCCAGCGCATAGGTCTGTTTGAGTGTCCAGTCATTGATAAATGAATCATGGCAAGAAGCACATTTAATATTCAATCCAAGAAATACCTGAGCAACGTTCTGAGCTGCCTGCATCTCCGCGACCTGTGAAGCGTTCACCGTTCCGCGCCATACAATACCTTTGATAAAGCCATCAGAACCATTCACCGGATCAATCAGTTCACGAACGAACTGATCATAAGGTTTATTTTCGATCAGAGATTTCTTCAACCAATCAGTGATCTTTTTACCTCCTCCTCCATGATACTGGCGCGTGTAACTATTACGAAAGCAATCATTCCAAAAAGTGATCCAGTGCTCCGCATAACTTTCATTATCTTTCAGTAATTCAGAAACGAGACGAGCACGCTTTCCCTCACCTTTATCAACACTGAATTTTTCAACCTCACCCGAACTTGGAAGCAATCCAATAGTATCAAGAAAAGCACGTCGTGCATATACTCCATCACTTACAGAGAGCTTCGAATCTAAATTATGTTTCTTGTAATATGGAGACAAGAGTCGATCAATTGGATTCGACTCAGGTCCTTGCGGAAGCTCAACCTTACGTGGCGCCAGAGGAGCATTTCGGAACTTTGCAAAAGTGAACCCCTTCTCCCATTGCAATCCCTGATCTATCCATGCTCGCAAAAGTGCAACCTCAGTAAGAAGTAAACGATCACCCTTAGCCGGCATTAACTCATCTGGATCATTGCTCAGTAACAAATTAATTAGCAAGCTAGCTGAACCCTTGCCCTTAACGATTGCCGGACCACTATCTCCACCTGCCTCGACAGAATGCACATGATCGATACTGAACCCTCCCTTCCTTTTCCCATTAGCATGACACTTGGTGCAGTTCTTCTCTAGGATCGGTTTGATATCAGAAGCAAAATCAACAATTTTCTTTATAGGATCCGGCATCTCCCGAGGCATCGGAGTAGCTGCGAACCCTAGGGAAGTTACTAGCACTGCAATGATCTGCCAGACTGTTAGAAATGCCATTTTTTGACTCATTTTTTTTGAGCGGTTAAACTGAATTTATTTTAGATCCAATTTCGTTAGTTGTCAGGCCAAATCGAACAACTTAACTAAACCGATAACCTTTTAAAAAACAAAAAACGGCTTTCTGCCAGCAACATTGACAAGGACAAGCAATTAATGGTTACATCAAAAAAATGCCTCCACTCTTATCCTTAACAAGATCAATTTGAAAAACCTACTCCTTTCAGCACTAACAGTATTTCTAGCCGGCCACAGCAGCTCCAGTCATCTTCAAGCAGCTCCAAAAGCGGATAAAAAATCAGAAATAATGCATGCCTTGATTCAGTATGCCGAGACCATCATCAAGCATGGCCGAGACACGTACGGTGAAAAACACACTCCGCTATTCACGGATTATCTTGAAGTGAACACTCTCAAAGCTCCTGAGAAAATGTACATTCATCGCCTAGGAGGACCAGGCCCAAGATCCAAGCAGCCGTTCCAACCTGTCATCTCCTCGAACCTTGCCTACCAAGGTAACTTGATGCGTTTCCTTGTTGGAATCAGCGAACTGACTCGTGACTCAAGGTATAAGAACGCATACAAGGAATGTATCCGCTATTACTTTGCAAACTACCAAGTCCCTAATGGACTGCTCCAAATGGGACATCACCGATGGGTCAACCTGAACACTGATCGCTATGATGGTAACGATTGGCCGGCGGGGAGGAGTGGACACGAAATGAAGAGAGACTACCCCTACTATCCGATCTTTTGGGAGACTGATTCAGTAGCAATGCGCCGAATGCTAGCCGCTCATTGGAGTTCGCACATTCAAGACTGGGGATTCATGAATTTCACCCGACACGGTAGTTACTTCAAAGAACTTAATGAAGATGCTTTATGGAATCACCCCATCACCAAACCAGTTATTGGAATCGTAAAAGGAAATCTTACTTTTTTCGATTCGGGGTCTGACATAATTTATGCTGGAGCTCAACTCGGTTTACTGAGTAAAAATAAAAAACCTTTGTTTTGGGCCAAGCGTCTGTATGCAAGATATTCAGATAGCGCTCACCCTGAGACAGGCCTTCCTCCATGGCACCATACATCAATGCGCGAATTCGGTTCAGCAGATGAGCCAGTGCCAGAATACGCATTAATAACACGTGGATCCGCGGGACTACTTGGAAATGGTGGAGTTGCAATGCTTCGTATTGGTGAAGATCTTGGTGAAGATGGTCAATATTATCGTGAATCAATGCTGAACCATCTTAAAGCCTACGCAAAATACGCATATGTCGCTGAGGAAAATCTACTTAAAAATCTATTAATGGATGGCACTGATCTGGCCGAACGCGAAAAAAAGAACAAAGCCAAATCAGGCGAACCTCCTTCTGCTGCCTGGCAACCCTGGTCTCCAGATCCAACGACTATCACGGCCTATGCGATTTGCTACAAACAAAGTAAAGATAAGGCAATATGGGAAACTTTAAGATCAATGATTAAAGGGAATCAATTAGGTGATATAGGTAATCCAGGAGGCAAAAACACTAAACTTAATCTTAAAACTGATTCATCCAACTCTCTTCTCATCTTTCCTTTGGTTGAACTTTTTCATGCCACTAACAACAAAGAATATCTTCAAGTGGGAAGAAGCATCGCGAATAATGCCTGCAAAACACATTTCCGACACAAAGAAGGTCTATTTACGCCCAGTAAATTACACCGCACAGCCAACCTATGTTCGGCAGAACCACTAGCCTTGTTAACATTAGAGGCAGCATTAAGAGACCAATCAGAAAAGGTCCCAACTTACGCAGGCAGTAATGAGGGTGAAGCCATTCCTTATCTAAGACCTCTGAAAATTCGTCCCTACAAAACAAAGACCTCTCACCTCGCCTACTCATATGCTACTGAAGCCATCTGTGATGATTTGTTACCTGCCTCATCGTCTGACACGAGTGTCCCTGTAATGGCTTGGCAAAACGTTAAAAAAGCCACTAACAAGGCAATCGTTGAATTTCCTAATATCTTGAATGGACCAGTAACTATTGAAGGCATGGTTGATCATTCGGAGAGTCGAAATTCAATCTCGGAAATGAATATTGATTCTGAGCACAGCTATACGTTCAAAGGAAATCTTAATGGGGCGGGAGATTTGAATCTGAATATTTTAAAAGGTTCCCATCACTGGTCAGCTGAGTCCAGTTGGGCGACCACAGGGTGGTCTCATACTGAGACCTATAACTTTATAATGAACGTGAACAAAGGCTCTAAATTAACTTTTGGTGGATTAATTCGAGAAAACCAAAATAACACTTGGTATGACGGTTCTGGCGTCATTAAGAATGGACCAGGCACCGCAGAAATGACCGCAGACTATTCAGCCATCTATAGACGTGAAATTAAAGATAACAGAGCCTACAGAGCTCCCACAATTATCAATGGTGGGACTTTACTCATAAGCAATAAAAATGGTTCCGGTATAAGCCCAAGTTCGAGTCTCATTGTCAATCATGGAGGAACTCTCGCTGGAACCGGTACGATTGGACTTGGAGGAACTTCATCAGTTGTGACTGTAAACGTAGGAGGCAAAATTGCTCCTGGAAAGGAAATTGGAACCCTGACACTTAAGGACGGACTTACTCTTAACAATGGAGCAAGACTCGAATTTGATGCAGGAGAAAAAACTGACCTAATAAAAATAACGGGCGGAACCTTGCGAGGAGCAGGAAAAAATGGAGTCGTAGTAACTGTAAACGATGCCGGAGGAATGGAGCCTGGGAAAAGATATGACCTCATAGATTGGACAGGCGCCAGCTTTGTAGACGTAGACGTCAGTGATTTCAGTTTGGATAGAAGTAAAACCTTTCAAGGATCTTTTCATATCGTCGGTACAAAACTTCAATTCAGTGTTTTTGCATCAAGACTGGTTCCGGAAACACCCCCTGCGTTTCCAGCCAAACCGAAACCGCTACCCAAAAAGACCAACAAAGGGCATTTACCTCCAAAGGTAACAAGTTATCGATGGATCAATTCTAATGGTGGAACTTGGTCACAAAGTGAAAACTGGAGTGACAACAAAATCCCCAATACAAAAGAAACTGAATGGGTCGATTACACATTTGGAAAAGCTAAAGAAATATCAGGAACTAGCGTTTACTGGTTTGATAATGGAGGTGATAAAAAAATTCCTAAGAGTTGGCGGATCCTATACAGAGACGAAGACGGATGGAAACCGGTACAATCAATTGATTCTTATTATGTCAATAAGGACACTTTTAATGAGGTAAGATTCAAACCAATCGAAACGAAAACTTTAAGGCTCGAGGTTAATTTACAGCCCGGCGTTTCTTCAGGCATACATGAATGGAAATTGATCCAATAGCAGGCCAAGAGCCATCAAATAGGATTATAACTTTACCACTGATAATAAACCACTTAGGCTTACAATAAGATTCAAATTTGAATACCTAATATGAGCACAATAACAACTCAGAAATGGTTAATGGATCGCCGTCATGCGCTGAAAGGTATTGGTATATCAATGGCCTTACCAATGCTTCAGTGCATGCGTCCTTTACGGGCCGCTGAGAAAATCAAACATCCGAAACGTAGCGTTTTTATATATCTTCCTAACGGAGTAAATACTAACGACTATGAAATAAGGAAAGCAGGATCAGAATATGAGCTCTCTCGTATCCTTTCTCCCCTGCAAAAACAACGGGCCAACATCACTCCAATATCTGGTCTCTATCACCCCAATTCCTTTGGCATTGCTCACAAAGCAACCAATACGTGGCTCACAGGCGCCAAGTACGGACCAACTGACCGTAATACAATTTCTGTTGATCAATTGATCGCCGGAGTCAGCGGACCAGATACAAGGTTCCCTTCCCTAGAGTTAAGTAATCAGGGCCATCGACTCGCAGTGAGTGCTGATGGTGTTCAACTCCCCGCCGAAAAGAATCCCGCTGTGGTCTTTAAGGAATTATTCACAGAACCTGAGGGTGGAATCGATAAACAACGTCGGAAGCTTAACCGCAAAGAAAGCATGCTTGATCTGGTCCTTAACGACGCAAAGTCTCTTTCCAATAAGCTAGACAAAGAAGATCGAGGCCGTCTGGATCAATATCTCACAGCAGTTCGTGAAGTTGAAATTCGCACTAGGAGAGCAGAGTCTTGGCTGGAAACTCCAAGGCCGAAAATTGATTCCAGCATCACCAGTAAACTTAATCGTAATGTGCCCCTTGAAAAGCTAGGAGATTATCTACGTACAATGTATGACATTATCGTTCTGGCCTTTGAGACCGACATGACTCGGGTAGTGACATTCAATACAGGAAACGAAGGGACTGGACCTGCCGTTCCTGAAATTGGAGTCAAACGTGATCGACACTCCCTTTCACATCATAACGGGAACAAGGAAGCCCTGGAGCAATTAACGAAAAGCGATGAATTTAATATACTTCAATTTTCTTATTTTCTGGATCGACTTTCTGAAATTAATGACGGGGAAGGGAAACTTATCGACACGACAGTTGCTCTTTATGGTAGCGGCCTTTCGTACGGCAACAGTCACGGAACAACGAGTCTACCTCTGGTCTTAGCGGGAGGATCCGGGCTCGGCTTCAAGCATGGAAAACATGTGGATTATAATCAGCAAATCAAAGATTTTAAGGAATATGGTAAGGGAGTCGGAGTTTATCATAGCCCCGTTAATCCTAAGGCCCACTTCAGCAATTTACTATTAACTATAGCTCAAAAAATGGGAGTCCAATCTGAGTCTTTCTCGGACTCCAATGGTGAAGCAACAGAAGTCCTGTAACAAATGAAGACCTCTGGGCGTTTTTCATTTCTAGCTTCATGCATTATCTTTATTTTAACCCTGCTGGGCATCTCTTCATTGATTGCCGAGGAAACAACAACTCCAAAGACTGATGCGAAATCTCCTTATACCTCTGATGAACTTCTAAAGCAGGGCATATTTCCACCGGAGGGAACAGGAACATACATTGAAGGGGACCTTGTAATTAACGATCCCGTTAATCGCCGAGGCGCAATCAGAGAAAAAAGACACTTTCCAAGGCACTATTTTGCCATACTCCCCTACGGCATGGTTCGCTATCACGGCGCACCCGCTGATCTTTGTGACATCCCACCAGGAACGCACATGCACGGAAAGTTCCTGCTACCGCTGGAAGGAGAACAGGATACGATCCCCCTCTTCGAGAAAGTGCTAAAACAGAAACCGCATTACCGCAATAATCATGCAATTCTGCTTGAAGATGATGTTAGTTTTTATTCCCGGCAAGGCCGGTCATGGAAAGTGATAGGCTTTGAACAGGGAGGCGGACCCGCACCACGTCTGAAGCTTTCAGTGGAACCGGTCGGCCCTGAAATCGAAGGAGGCATTAACAGACCGGCCCTATTTGATATCGATGATTCGACCCGCATCTGGCAGAACCGCCAAATGGTCACACGCGACGCAATAAAATCAGGCCAACTGGTCCAGGTCAATCTTACATGGGGTCCCTTTGACAGTCTCGCCACGACTGATGTATGGCTCGATGAAGACAGCCTGAAAGCCTCCCGGGAAATTCAGAGGAACCGGCATCTGAGGCTCATCCGATCAAGATTCCTGCCGGGCTGGGTCGATGAAGTTAAAAACAATGACAGTGGTGGAGGTGAAGTTACCGTCACTTTCTTCGGTGGCATGGACCCCTCACTCTATTTTGATATTCGAAAAATTCAGAATGTAAAAATATGCAATGCAGAAAATACTCTACGAACCTGGAACTACCACCAAGAACATGCAAGCCGCGCAACTATTTTAGAAAAAAATGAAATTAAGAATCCGCCATTAGGCAGTAGCAACTTACAGGTCAAATTGAAAGTCGTTAGAATGCTTGATGGTTTCCGACCTGGAAAAATCGTCCGCGTCAAAGGGCCCTGGACCTATGTATTGCTCCCATGGGATGAGCACATTAATAGTGCCGAAGCATATGAACGTTCAAAAAAAATGATTCTGCCATGATCTTAACGAGAAAAACGCCCTCGTTCTTTATTCTTGGATCATTATCGATCTCATTCATCATAGCTATTATCACAATGAGCTCCTCTGTCCGAAGTGCATCGGAGTTCGATGGGCTGGACAAAACATCACAGATTTTTTTGAAGTCTCATTGTCTCCGTTGCCACGACGGATCTAAGCAAAAGGGTAAATTCCGTTTGGATACACTGGACACTGACTTTACGAATCCACTAGTGGCACAGAAGTGGGATGAGGTAGTGTTCAGGATCAATGCAGGTGAAATGCCACCAGAAAAAGAGCCCCAGCCTTCGGCATTAGAAATTGGAAGCATCGCAGAGACCCTAACTAAAAGAATCAGGGAAGGGACCGCGGCCCGCATGGCCAAACGCGGAAAAGTTCAACAGTACCGGCTAAGCCGCGAAGAATATGCTCATACTGTTTATGACTTACTTGGAGTAGTATTTGATGTCGATGCGCCCGGCGCCTTCAACGAGGACCCAAGGTGGCATGGATTTGAGCGGATCGGCTCATTACTCTCCACTTCCCCGTCCCATATCGACCGGTACTTGAGAGCTGCTGATAAAGTGATTGAACTTGCCTCGTTTGATAGCGAACCCCCATCCAAAAAAGACCGAAAGTATCCTGAGGAAGAGGGTAAACGTTACTTCGCCCAGTTAGGCGAAGGCTGGGATGCAATTAACCTTAAGAGCCCCGGCCATTACCGGATCAAGATTAGAGTCAGTGGGCTACCGGCATTCACGGGCCGAGTGCCACGACTTTCTCTATGGCATCACCAGCACAAGAAGTCCGTCATGGGTATGGACATTTCAAATCCAGAGGATGAACCCAAAACAATCGTCCTAGAAGGATTATTTAACGCTGGGGGATATAAAATTCTAAATAATGCTCAAACGAAAAAACATCCCAACGGTGGTGTGATAAGGTTCAGAACCGGAACGATTGATGCGGGACAAAAACTGGCATCATTGACGGGAGGATTCGCATCAGATAAAACGAAAATAGTTGACGAACAGGGACGGCCAGTAGTTCCCACATTGCTCATTGATTGGGTAGAGGTCGAAGGCCCACTGACAACTGAGGCCAATCGTGCCAAGAGAAGCGGCATTTTGCCAAAGAAGGAAGATGATCCCAAGGAATGGCTTGCATGTCTTAAAGGTTTTGCGGAAAGGGCATGGAGAAGACCAGTCTTTGATTCAGAAATTCAGAGGTATATAAAATTCATTGAGAGTGAAAAGCAAGCAGGTGCCGATTTCCGCTCCGCTTACAAATCAGCACTAGCCGGTATGCTAGTCTCTCGTAGTTTCTTCAATCTGGAGGAAGGTTCACCTAAAGAAAATCACTTCCGCCTCAACGATTTTGAAATGGCTAGCCGCCTTTCCTACTTTCTATGGAGTTCCATGCCCGATGAACAACTCTTCACCAAAGCCCGCAACGGCGAACTCAATGTTCCCAAAACACTTGCAAAGGAGTTTAGACGTATGATTTCCGAATCGAAAATCGATCGTTTTCTTAACTCCTTTCCCAGGCAATGGCTACAATTGCACCGGGTAGGTATGTTCAAACCAGATCCCAACCTTTATCCGGAATATGGCCCATGGCTGGAAGAGAGTATGCTAATTGAGACTACAGCTTATTTTGAGGAAATGTTCCGTAAAAACCTCCCCCTCCGTGAAGTAGTTAACTCTGACTGGACAATGCTCAATTCCAAACTGGCTTCTCACTATGGTTTGCCGACACCAGCAAAACCTAATTTTACACGCGTTTCACTCAAACCAGATTCTGGACGAGGTGGATTACTAACTCACGCTTCCATTCTTTCGCTGACGTCTGATGGAACGCGTCATAGGCCGGTTCATCGCGGCGCATGGCTATCCGAAACTATTCTTGGTCAAACTCCACCGCCACCACCCCCTAACGTAGAGCCACTTGAACCAGTACAATCCAATGAACCTAAAACCACTATCCGGTCTCAACTTGAAGCTCATGCGACTCAGGCGAACTGTGCGTCTTGCCACTCCAAGATTGATCCATTGGGTCTAGCCTTTGAAAACTTTGATGCTATCGGTCGTTGGCGGGAAAGGGAACGTGTTGAAGGAGGAATAGGAGAAAATCCAGTAGTGGATGCGTCAGGGGCTTTTCCAAGTGGTCAAAATTTTAACGGACCTCAAGAATTTAAAAAAATGCTCGCTGAGGATGAAAAGAGACTAGCAAATGCCTTTGTTCAGCAATTGGCTACTTATGCTTTGAGGAGACTAATGACTGTCGATGATCGACCCCACATAGAGAAAATCGTAGAAGCTGCAAAAAATGATAATTACAGGCTCAGATCCATGATTGAACATCTCGTCACTTCTGATCTATTTCTTAATCGATGAAATATTCCTATTGATTTTCGCTTGGTATTTATCAGTCACCATAGTCGGAGCTGCTAAACGTCCCAATGTTATTCTAATGATGGCTGATGATATGGGATAGTCTGATATCGGCTGTTATGGGGCGTTCGCCTTTTTTATTGCATCCTGTACAATTCACGGAGCTAACAAAGCCATGAAAAAGAGTCAGGAATGCGGTAACCCTACGACATGGAAAAGCCGGTCATGATTGCTGTATTCTTTTTAGTTTTGACCTTTAAGGGCTGACTCAACAGCCACAAGCAATTCCTTAGGCTGATCAGTTCCAATTCTATATTTACGTTCATTCTTGAGCTGAATTTCAATGGCATCTAGTCCCGACACATTATAAAGCCAACCACTTCGAATCTTTTTGATACCAAAACCATTGTACCATCGATTCCGAACTACCTTCACCCTACAGAT
>Ga0315334_10002572_pt1 | contig 11346 bp, 10 predicted proteins | sample M150034915metaG_FD_205555 | JGI IMG/M metagenome (GOLD analysis project Ga0315334, IMG submission 205555) | Ammonia-oxidizing marine archaeal communities from Monterey Bay, California, United States - M1 500m 34915 | ecosystem: Environmental > Aquatic > Marine > Intertidal zone | place: USA... | reverse complement strand
CAAATATAAGCAAGCCTATTCAAAAATCGGGCTACAATTGTTTTTGGTAACGCACTTTGAGGATGCCCTCCTCTGCGGTATAGGTTTTAAGCAGCTGAAATCCAAAGCTCTCGTATAGCTTTCGGGCGGGGCCGTTTTCTTTTCCTGTTTCCACAGTAAATTGCTTAATGGGGTAGTGCTGAAGGACAAATTCAATGAGCTTTCGTGCAATACCTCTTCGAAAATAAGCAGGATCCACTACAAGGCTCTGAATATGCATACTCGATGCTTCATTTTTCATTTCAACTACTGCAACCAGCTTGTGGTCTTCGTAATACCCCACAAAATCATTTGGACAAGTGGAGAACTCCTCAAGAGGCCTGGAAAGAGGAGGGAAGCTTGTTGCCCCAAGAAGCTCAGCTTCTACTTTGTAGGAAATCTGAAACACAGCTCTAATCTCCTCGGCTTGATCTTTTTGGGTATGTAAGATTTTCTTAATCATACAAGCTTGCGGATTTAGCGTCTTCCTCTCCGAAAACCTGGGTTTTGAGCACCCCGTTTCTTATTTCGATTGGCAAAAAATTCCTGCTTGCGTTTTTGTTTTTCCTTTTCCCATTCTTTTTTCTCGGCATTGGACATGGGTTTATCCGTTTGAGGAAACGGATTGTCATTCACCACCTGAATCTTCTGTTTGATGAGCTTTTCGATATCCCTTATGAACTCGTTTTCTTCTGGCTCACAAATAGAGATTGATATACCGTCTTCACCGGCACGTCCACAGCGTCCAATCCTATGTACATAGGTTTCCGATTCGTTAGGAATATCGTAATTAATGACATATCGAAGCTTGTCAATATCAATACCTCGAGCCGCAATATCCGTAGCTACCAACACGCGAACCTGGCCATTTTTAAATGACTTTAAGGCTTTTTGACGTTGGTTTTGGGACTTGTCACCGTGAATGGCTGCGCATTCAATATTTTTCTTTTTTAGGTTCCGTACAATTCGGTCTGCACCATGCTTGGTTCTTGAAAATAACAATACCTGCTTTAAAGAGCTGTCCTTTAAGATGTGAAAAAGAAGGTCTTTCTTGTTTTCACGATTGGTCATGTAGATGTACTGCTGAATCGTTTCGGCAGTGGAAGAAACCGGGCTTACCGCTACTTTTTTAGGATTGATGAGTATCTGCTGTGATAAGTCAACAATGTTTTTGGGCATAGTAGCCGAAAAGAACAGGGATTGTCTGGATTTCGGTAATTTGGCAATGATCTTTTTGATGTCGTGGATAAATCCCATATCGAGCATTCGATCCGCCTCATCGAGTACAAAATACCTAATATCATCCAGGGAGATATACCCTTGATTCATCAGGTCGAGTAGGCGTCCGGGAGTAGCTACCAATACATCTACACCTCTTCGCAAAGCTTCTGTTTGAGCTCCTTGTCCCACACCACCATAAATGACGGTATTTTTTATTTGAGTATGCCTTGCATAGGCCGTGAAGCTTTCTCCAATTTGTATGGCAAGCTCTCGGGTAGGAGTGACTACAAGTGTGGTGACCTTTCGTTTCCCAGATGGTTTTTGATGGTTACTTGCAAGGTGCTGAATAATGGGAATGGCAAAAGCAGCTGTTTTTCCTGTTCCCGTTTGAGCACTTCCCAATACGTCTTCTCTTTTTAGTACTAAGGGAATGGCTTTCTCCTGTATAGAGGTAGGCTCTGTGTATCCTTCATCTCTCAATGCCTTGAGTATGGGAGGAATCAAATTTAAATCTTCAAATTTCATGTAAATCTTATCAAGCGCTAAAGTAAGGATAAAGCATGAGCTATTATCTTTTTGATGAGGAACTCGACAAGTCTTTTATATATTTATACCCATGAGAACCTTTTTTCTGCTTTTTCTTGGGTGTGCATTTAGTGGAGTTTCCCAAAACTACACCAGCTATTTTACAGGAAATACTACTGATATTCAGGTTTCTGCAAATGGAGGAATCTGCCTCATGGGTGGTTCTACGGAAGACGACAATGCAATGAAGTGGTTTTTAGAGCGTGCCAATGGGGGAGATATACTGGTAATCCGAACAAGCGGTTCAGACGGATACAATGATTATTTATACAGCCAATTGGGTATTTCTGTAAACTCAGTGGAAACTATTGTCTTTAATAATCCCTCTGCAGTAAATGACGCCTATGTCCAGCAAAAAATTGAAGGGGCTGAAGCACTTTGGATTGCTGGAGGTAACCAATGGAATTACGTCTCGTATTGGAGGGATTCGCCCGTGGATAGCCTAATCAATGAGGGCTTGATCAATAGAAATATGGCCATTGGAGGTACAAGTGCCGGAATGGCTATTTTAGGTGGACATTATTTTTCAGCCCATTACGGAACGGTGACCTCGGCAACAGCTTTGTCAAATCCCTTTGATACCGATGTAACAGTGGACAACACCCCTTTTATAGATTTACCCCTCTTGTCGGATGTCGTTACCGATACCCATTACGACGATCCCGATCGCAAGGGCAGGCATGTGGTTTTTATGGCGCGTATGCTGAACGATCATGGCACCATGGCTAAAGGAATTGCCTGTGATGAATACACGGCGGTATGCATTGATGAAAACGGTATAGCTTCTGTGTATGGGGAATACCCGAATTACGACGACTACGCGTATTTTTTGCAGGTCAATTGCGAATACAAATTCAATTTTCCCGAAACCATACTTTCTAATACTCCCTTGACCTGGAATGTAAATGGAGAAGCCCTCAAAGTTTATTTTGCCCCTGGAACTGTAGATGGAAGCATTCAGTTCGACTTGAACAATTGGACCGATGGTGTGGGAGGCTCATGGCAGCATTGGTATGTGAACAGTGGAACTCTGATTGAGCACAATGGAACACAGATCGATTGTGGAGTAGAAGGGATTGAAACATTGGATTTAGAGAGCAATGAAATTGTCGAGATATTTGATATTTTAGGGAGACCAACAAGTATAAAAAAACATAAATTGATTTTTATTAAGTATAAAAGCGGGGCTATTGTTAAGTATATGACTAGTGAATACTAGGAATTGGATTTGGCATATTATTTGAGTATGAGCTACCAATTCTAAACTCATTATGAAATGAAAAACTCCTTATCAACTATTTGTTTGTTCCTATTCGTTATACTAAAATCGAATTTGCTGTACAGCCAAAACAAAGTACTCTTTTACGATACAATTTTTAAAGAAGCCATACCCAGTATATATGTGTTTAATGCAAAAGAAAAATTTATTGGGGCAACGAATAAAATGGGACAATTAGCCATTTCTAAACAAAGTTTTCCCATCCGAATTGAAAAAGCAGGGTATCAACATCAGGTTTTTCAGTCCCTAGCTGATACTTGTTTTGTTTCCATACAAATACAAGAACTCGCATCTGTTGATGTAAAACCAGTAAACAAACTCAAGCTTTATCATGAACTGATCAAGAATTCGAGTAAAGAGATTAATCGAAAGCCACATCTTGTAAACGGAACTTATTTTGAATCCTTGGTTGTAATTGATAAAAACACAAACGACACCATTTTTTTGGACAAAACTTGTGACATGGCCATCAAGGGAGTCATGAACAAGAAACGAATTGATTATCGTTTTTATTATGATAATCCAAAGACAAGTTTACGAGCAAAAATTAGTGATGAATCCTATTTAAAAAACCTTTTGGGAAAAGACTCGTCGGTATTGTCAAATGCCCTGAATATGGTGCCAAATTTAAAGGGTTTATTGAAATATAACTTAGACCAAACAAATCCTTTTAAACTTAAATATGAGGAAGGGCAAATTGTACGACAAAGACTTGACTCTTTAGATACTTTTGAATTCGTTGATGAACTCGTTAAAAAGAAATACAAATTCCAGCAAAAAATAAAGGCTTGGTTTATGGATAAAAAATTGGTGCTTTTCGAAAGGCCTGAAGTATCGGATTTTATATCTTCTTTAGGTGGAATTAAGATAGGATTCCCCTACAAAAATACATACTTAGAATACGACTTTGACAATGGATACGGTATTCGGAATTGCCATGCTGAAAGTGTGGTACTAATAGAAATGGAAAACGGCAAAAAATCATCAAACAGTTCTGCTGTGATTGAAATTGAATTGTATGTAGTGCGTGGGTTTGTCAGCTCAGCAGACTCGAAGAGTATTCCTTCTAAGCCAATAAAAAAGATAGATAGTTTATTTACAAACTTACCGAACAATTCAAGGTTATCAAGATTTTATAACTTTATTTATTTGAAATAGTTTCAGACTCAAAGAGCTACTTCATGAGCTCTTTGTTTAAGAGAAATGGTGTTTGTTTAACCAGTGATTTGCTGTTAATGAGATGTTTCGATGTTCACTATCGTGAAAGCAATTGATATAGATTAAAGTGATACATTTATGGCTATGCAGTATTCCAGTCCTTTAAAAATTCGTGTTCCCTATGTGAGTATCTGGCTGGTGACCATTGTACCGGCACTGGTTTTTCTGGGTACTATGGGGCTTTTTGTTTATTATAGTATTTCGTATTTCAATTCCCTCGAAGGCGCTGAAAACAGATCGGCCTGGGCTGATCTGGGAATTGGACTGTTCAATTTGGTAGGATCCGTTGTAACGGCAATTATTGTAGTGATACCGACTCAAATGCTTACGCTTGCTATTGGACGCTTGAGGAAGGTTTCTCTTTCACTTGATGGTAGCATACTGAAGCATCGACGAAGAAAAATAGACTTGAGTCAGCCCTACAGCTCTTTTATGGGGGCAGGAGTTACTCCAAATGACAAAATACTGACCATGATTTACATTAAGCAGGGGAAAAAACCCTTCCACATCTCTTTAGAAGATATGGATCGAACCCACACCTTGAGGCATTTTAAAGATGAGCTGTACATAAGAGAATCTGTACTGTCTACTGAATATGGCAATGCGGGCTACGAATGTGATCCTGAAGACACTACTCATTCTGAGTTCATGAGCACATTACTGGATGTCCTGTTTGAGAATCGCTCGATCAACACGCAATATGCTTTATTTGAGTCGTTTCCCTGGGACAAAAATCCAGCTCCCTCTGTGTCCTATATCCGAGAAATAGATGAAGCGCAAAGTGGCCCTTTTTCAGCCCAGCTGAATGAGCTGAAACAGAATATTGCGGTGACTTACGGGAATTTTTCTGTTTCTGGGGACTATGTCATTATAGAGGGACACCTGGAAGGCAAAGCGGCCACCTTTTTAGCACCCTTAGGTCATGCGGTAGCCACTATTGAAGAGCTGCATTATGTAGGAGTAACTACTACCTCAACTCCTCTCAAACAAAAAGAGGTGTGTTTTGTTCATGGTACTGATGAGCAGGGTAAAGTCATTAAGATTACTGTAGATACAATGCCTGCAGACACCTTGAGTGATACCTACCTGCAGCTCGATTACTTTTTTCAGTTCATGCTGCACATGTCTAAAAAACGCTGATTGATATATGGCACGAAAAACCTGGCACGAAAAGCTGCATTCCGATAAACCATACAAGGTCGCCAGACTCGATAAGAAATTTGCTGATATGCCAGAAGGCTGCTTGATGTTCATCGCCACTCCATTAATTGTGGATGACTACATTAAAGCTATTCCATATGGACAGCATAAAGAATTGAAAACCATGAGAGATGAGCTTGCTCAAACCTATGGAGCGGATAAAACCTGTCCTGTAACGGCAGGAATATTTTTACGAATTGCATCAGAAGCGGCTCATGAAGAGTACGTTTCAGGCAAGAAGGAATCCGAGATTACCCCCTTCTGGCGCATGCTTCAGCCTGGCATGAAAATTGTCTCTAAGCTTGCCTGTGGGGAAGAATTTATTCGAGTGCAGAGAGAAAAAGAGGGATTGGAATTCGATTAATTCAATATATTCGCCATCTAATACTACACTACGATAAAACAGCTAATTGAAACATCTAATACTACTGTCTTTCCTTTTTATGCTGAGCTCATCCTCTTTTGGACAGCTAATTAAAGGGACCATCTCAAATGATCAGGGGGAAGCGCTGCCTTTTGCCAAGGTATGGCTCAAAAACACCAGCTACGGAACTATTGCTAATGGAAAAGGAGAATACCACCTGGAGCTGAAGGCACAGGGTGACTATGAAATCCGAATTTCAACCATAGCGTACGAATCACTGGATACAATCATAGCGGTACACACCGATATAGTGGAATTTAATGCTGTGCTGCTTGAAAGTGTTCAAGAGCTGGAGGAGGTACTTGTCACCTCTGAGAGCAGTAGAAAAAAAGGGAAAAAGATTATGAAGGAGGTCATTTCTCGAAGAAGTGGTTTTCTTGAAGCGGCGAATCGTTACGAATGTCAGACCTATTGCTTTACCTCCCTGGATAAAAGAACTGAGCTCAGAGGAGACACGATCGAAGATTCTACTGCATTGAAGAAGTCCAAGATGAATATTACAGAATGGAAGGGAACGTCCTATTTTGAGGCAAAAAACAGATACAAGGACATTATTACTGGTTTTATTGACTACACAGATAAAGTCAAAAATTCGGTAAGCGCAACTGTATCATTTGGTGAAGAGGAGCTTGGTGAATCCACAACAAACATTGAGCTCAATCCCTATATTTTTGTGAATGGCATTAAAGACGCGGATATCAATATTTTTAAAAACGTCATTGATGCCCCTTCTATTTCACACCGACCCATGATCTCACCTCTGGCGTACAATGCGCTGGCCTATTATAATTTTTACCTGGAAGGATCATTTCTTGAAGGGGAACACTTTATTTATGAAATTCGAGTAGAACCTGTTTTTAAGGAGGATGCTTTATTTTCTGGAACCCTTTTTATACGTTCAAAGACGTATGAGCCTGAGGGCTATGAGCTGGCTGTCAATAAGGGATCTATGAACTATTTTAAAGAAATGCGAATTATATGCAATTACGAAACTATAGAAGGTAGGCTTCTGCCAGTTCAGCGAGAATTCGTGTATCTTATTTTGGAGCGAAACCTGGGTTCTCCAAATGTGTATATTCATGGAAATTCGCATATTTCACACAGCAAGTATACCTTCGAGTTTGACGACAGCAACCGTAAATTCTGGTTAGAAGAGCAGGTGTATGAGCCTGAGGCCTATGATCGTGATTCAAGCTATTGGGAAGGAGTACGACCATTTCATCTGGACGATGAGGAAAAAGAATTTATACGGGTGCAGGACAGTATTTCGAGTCATTTAATGAGCGAGGAATATCTTATGGAGCGGGATAGTATTTATAATTCGCTGACCTTATGGGATTTTCTATTTAACGGAGTTGGATTCAGAAATACATTTAAAAAACGATCCTTTCGGTTTTCGAGCCTGATGGAGGGGATAGACCCTTTAGGTGTGGGTGGATATCGTCACAAGCTGGATTTATCGTATAAAAAGGAATTTAAAAATGCCCACGCCATTCACATCTTTCCTCATCTTGATTATGGATTTAACAACAAGGACTTAAAAGGTACATTTGGTGTGGGATATGTATACAATCCTATGCGCTTTTCAAAAATCTCATTTCGAATAGGGGACACCTATGATTTCGTAAATAGCTACCAGAGTATTGTGGGAACCTTTGCGCCGGCAAACAGGGTGAGAAATAAGGTCATTGAGATCAATCATCAATTTGAGGTGGTGAATGGATTGTATTTTAGAACAGGATTGGAATTTTCAAACCGCCAGGCTATTACGAATATAGAGTATCCTGAATGGGCCAGTGAATGGGGAATATTTTCAGAGCCTATTGCCTTTGATGAGTATTCTGTTTTCATTTCTGAATTTGAATTTTCTTATCGAATCAGACAGAGGTATATCTTGAAGCAAAACAAAAAGATCATCACCAGTGACAAATGGCCTATTCTTAAGCTGATCTATAGAAAAGGATTCCCCAATGTATTCGGTACTCAATCTGATTTCGATTTCCTTCAATTTGGCATGTACGATCAGGTCGATTTGAATTCCTTAGGTAATTCTGAAATTAATGTAACGGCGGGTGCTTTTTTACGCAAGAATAATTTAAGACCAATTGAATTTAAGTATTTCAGAACCTCTGATTCCTGGTTCTTCTCTGATCCTACAAAATCCATGCAGATGCTTGACACTGCGCTGAGTACCTCGAATTCGTATTTTCAGGCGAATTTTATTCATCATTTTAATGGGTTTTTTCTCAACAAGGTGTGGGGAATTAATAAATTAAAGCTGGAAGAAACTATTGGTGGTGGCTTATTGATGATTCCGGAATCGAATTTTAATCAAATAGAATTTTATGTGGGATTAGAGCGTATGTTCAGAATCAGAAAACAATTGTTCAAAATAGGAGTGTATGCCGTAGCTTCAGATAATAATTTTGATAAAGCGGCCATCCAATGGAAAATTGGCGTAAACTTCTACGATTCGTTCAGAAGAAAATGGAGCTATTAGTTTAGTTAAAGAATCTCTCCATAAGCGCTTTGTCTTTACTCTTATATGCCTTTAAAGGAAGGGATTGACGTCGCATAAAATATTTAATTGGTCCTTTGAGCAAGGAAGCAAAAAGCTTCTGAATTCCGGGAATCGCCTCCTTGTTGAGTCTGATGTAATCTTCGAGCGTATGCTTTCTGAAGTGAGTGATATTTTCTAAGTCATCTCCATCGATGTAATCTCCGCAGTGGAAATTCTTTTCTGCAAATGTCTTATTAGGGAAGTTCACAGCACCCAGGCCATTGATTCTAAAATTGATACCCAGAAACTCTTCGTATGTTGTTCTACAGGAAGGTCCACCTGCAAGATTGAAAATTCTATTTTTGAGTTCCTCTCTCTTTTCAAGACCGTTGGTAAAAGCCCTTGCTGTATCTTCGGGCATACAAATCTCCATCCTTGTTTCTAAAGGCATATGAAACATCAGCCCCGTCATTTTATGGTTTTTAACTCCCATAATTGCCGTAAGCCGGAAAATTGTCCAGTCTAATTTAGAGTTCATAATGATGGGTTCTGTATCCAGCTTGCTTTGAGCATACACGTCTTCTTCATGCTCCGGAAGGGTATCCTGAACCGAAATATTTGGTGTTTTTAAGCGATCTCCATACACGGCAATAGATGAGCTATACATGAAAAAGGCATTTGGGCTGATGATTTCCAACCGTTCAATTAAAGATTTGGTGCCCAAATGGTTCACTTTTCTGGTCAATTCAGGTTCTTCATCGGCTAATGGAGGAATCACAGCTGCGAGATGTATAACTACATCAAACGTTCCCTCAAGCTTTTCTATATCACCTGGATTCGAAAAGTCAATCGAAATGAGTGTAATTTGATTCAAAAAAGGATTCAGAATTTTTCTGTTTTTCGAAGAATTTCTACATAACACGCTTATGTTGTATGCCTGACTGGCACATAGCTGTTTTAGGGCTTCTTTGCCCACTGTTCCTGTGGCTCCGGTGAGCAGTATGTGTTTTTTCATTGCTTTGTGCTTTATAGAAGGTAGGGGAGTACTGCTTTTCGTTTTTCTGGATAATCCTCAAATTTTTCCTTATACCACGCATGGTGATTCAATGATCTGGGGCTCAGATTGCAGAAAGTCCAGATGGCAAAAGTGACAGCAGGTAGATTCCACGCGATAATGGCAAAACCACACCATTCCACGATTTCTCCAAAATGATTCGGGCAGGAGATGTAGTCAAATAGTCCACCTCTTGGAATTTGATACCCATCCTGCTTTTCTCTAAGGGAAATAAGCTTCCTATCTGACCATCTATTAATGGCCATTCCTGTAAAAAACACAAGGGAACCAATAAGGACATGCAAAGATCCAAGCTCAAAAAGCTCCGGGTCCATGTAGCCCAGAAAATAGCCATTCAAAAACCCATTTACTCCGTTAAATAGAATAGCACTTCCCACAATGAGAAGAGGCATTTTCTTGTTTTTGGTTCGAAGCTTAAACGGGAATATCAGGGTTCTGTATACATAGTGCAAGGTCCACAAAGCTATAAGCAGATAGCTGAGCTCATTTTTTTCCGAAGGACCAAGAAGTGCAACAAGAGGCATGATAAGCAGAGCAGGAAGCTCCATAATGAGCCATGCCCATTTGTTTGATATCATTGGGCCCCAATTGTTATTAGAATGCCTGCCGTATGGTGCTCTGACTTTAAAAATAACCAATGCCAGAAAGGTGACAAGAGCTATACCAATCCAAAGATAATTGAAGCTGTTAAAATCCATGTGAAGATTTAAAGATAGCATTTTGTTTCTACCGTAAACGTGTTCGCTAGAAACGATTAAATAAATAATGGTTAAATTCAATAACTCATTATGCAAAAGGGAATATTTACAGTCGGGCTTATTTCATCCATCTTACTTTTTATAGGATTAGTTCTGAAGACCTTTGAAATGCAGGGGTCTGGAGTCATGATGCTTTCAGCGGCAGGGACTTTTTGCTTTGTTTTTGTACCCTTATTGATTATTTCGAATTTTAAAAAGGAAAATCTACATAAAAATCTCGATAAGTGGATTTTTGCAGCATTGCATTTGATGGGCATTACTTTTATCATCGGTATTATACTTAAGCTCTTGGAGATGTCCTGTTCCTTGTTTTTTATCCGATTCAGCCTTATGGCATTGGTGTTTTTAATCATGCCAGTTTATTTTGTTTCGGCACTCGGCACAAAGGTGGATGATTTTTATACAGAGAGCCGAAAAAGTCAAAGAATCATTATTGGAGTAATTATTCTGATGTTCGTTGGTACCTTGTATGCATTGATGGATCTAAGCTGATTTCCTCTTTAATTCTACTTTTTTTACGCCATCACTCATTTTTACAGAATATATAGAGGGCTTTTTATTAAATCTCTCATGGTAAAGAGTGGTGATTTCTTCTTTAAACGCTGCCTTTTTATCCTTCTTAATCAAGTTGATTGTACAACCACCAAACCCGGCCCCCATCATTCGAGAACCGATAATGTTTTTATTCTCTTTTGTGGCATCTACCAGAAAATCTAGCTCATCGCAACTTACCTTAAATTGATGTTGTAAACCACTGTGTGAAGCGTAAAACAGCTTTCCTAATGATTCAAAATCGTTGGCAGCAATAGATTCAGAAGCCTTAATTACACGTTCATTTTCTTGAATAATGAATAGTGCTTTTTGGTAATCCTCTTCCGATATTTTATCCTTAATCGTTAATAAATCGGATTCTGAAACATCCCTTAAGGATTTTACATTGAGCATTTCTGCACAATTTTCACACACTAAACGTCTTTGATTATATGCTGTTTCAGCCAAGCGATGTTTTACCTTACTATTAATAAGCAGAATAGTGTACTCCTTAAAATCTATATTAACAATAGTAGC
>Ga0315334_10002570_pt1 | contig 11354 bp, 12 predicted proteins | sample M150034915metaG_FD_205555 | JGI IMG/M metagenome (GOLD analysis project Ga0315334, IMG submission 205555) | Ammonia-oxidizing marine archaeal communities from Monterey Bay, California, United States - M1 500m 34915 | ecosystem: Environmental > Aquatic > Marine > Intertidal zone | place: USA... | reverse complement strand
ACAATATTCAGGAACTGTTAATGTTAACCCTTATAACGTCTTTAATTGGACTGGTTCAATGGCATTATCTCCTTCAACTGATGAATGGATGGATATTGATAGGAGACCAGAAGTTGTTATTAATAATGATGGTGAATTTGATGCTATGGTAGCAGCACTTCAACCTCAACTTGGTACTGTATGGGGTTCATGGACAACTCATTGGACTGGCGGTAAAGCAAGTCATGAAAGTGTTTATACGCCAGGTGCTAGAGAATGGATCTCAAGTGCAAAAGCAGGAAGAGGTGCATGGGGCAGAGGTAGAGGCTCTTGGTCTTTCACTGAAACTCGGGAACCTAGTGTAAAAAGTGGTAAATCACGGTCAGGTGTTCAATCAACTATTGCAGTTGAAACATCTAGAGTTAGCCAAGGTGATAGAGTAGTAGAAGTTAACTTTGTTCCATATATGAGATCAAGACTTGTACACTTTAGTGCAACTCGTATGAAACCAGATACTACTGTTTACGCATTCTTTGATGGTACATCGGTAGCAGATTATGTTAGTGAAACTCAACCAGGTTTTACACCTCTCGTAGGTGTTAATAGTGTAGTTGCTCACCCAGATGGGGCTGGAGCATTAACAACCGATGCGAATGGTGCTATAACAGGTTCATTCTTAGTACCTAATAATAGTACAACTCAATTTACAGCAGGAACAAAAGAATTTAGACTGACATCAGACTCTAGTAATAATGAATCTTTAACTCGTACATCAGCAACAGCAGATTATACAGCTGCTGGAATGATTGAAACAAGAGAGAATGTTATTGTTTCAACACGTATTCCGCGTATACAAAGAACAAATGTTTCTTCTGGAGTTGTGGCATACTCAGATCCATTAGCACAATCTTTCTTATTCGATAAAGCTCAATTTGTTACGAAGTTAGACCTTTATTTTGCAACTAAAGATGCTGCTATACCTGTACAAGTACAGATACGTGAAATGGTAAATGGATTCCCAACTCAAACAGTTGTTCCATTTTCTGATATAACACTTAATCCTAGCTCTGTAAATGTAGATGGTACAGCCACTTCATTTACATTCGATTCACCGGTATTCTTACAAGATGGTATTGAATATGCATTTGTTATTCTTGCTAATTCAAATGATTATACTGTACGCTATGCTGAAGTTGGTGGTGAAGACCAAAGCGGTAATAGAATTTCACAACAACCATACAACGGTGTATTATTTAAGTCAGCAAATGCTTCAACATGGACAGCAGAGCAAGGTAAAGACTTAACGTTTGTACTACATAGAGCTGAATTTGATACTACTACACGTAATGCAGTATTAAGAAATGATGCGTTACCTTCACGTGCATTAACAAATAATCCAATTACAACAACTAATTCTTCAACTAATGTTACTGTGACTCATAGAGATCATGGTATGTCTGTTGGTGATTCGGTTACTATAGCTGGAGTTGATGCGACTGTTAATGGTCATACTACTACTCATTTAAATGCAGCACATACAATTACAGCAATCACAAGAGATTCATATACATTTGTATCAGCAGGAACTGGTACTGCTACAGGTATTGGTGGTGGTTTAGCATGTCAAGCGACACAAGGTTTAGCATGGAATACACTTAAACCAGTTATTCAAGAACTTATATTACCTGATACTGGAACATCATATACAATTAAAGATACAGCTGAAGGCAATGGTACAAGTATCGGGTCAACTGCATTAGCGATTGTTGCAAATGAAGATTATACACCATTAAGTGCTAAAGTAATTAAATCAGGCGCAACTCATACAGTACAACTTGATGCTACATTTACTTCAACTAATAGTTACTTATCGCCAGTGATTGATATGGAAAGATGTTCATTGATTACTATTTCAAATAGAATTGATAATGTAACATCTGGTGAAACTGCAGCAGCGGGTGGTGATAACTTAGCAAAATATGTAACGAAGACAGTTGAATTACAAAGTACATCAGATGGAATTAAACTGATTATGGATTTACATCGTCCGAATAATACATTCATTGATGTATATCATAAGACTGGTAATACTGCATCAACCTTTGATACTGAAGCATGGGTGTTAGCACTAAATGATGATAGTGTTGTTTCATTCTCAGATGGCTATAATTATAATGAGACAGTATATACTATTACACCTGCAGCAACATTTACATTGTTTGCAATAAAGATTGTAATGAGGTCTACTAATACAGCTGATATACCTAAAGTTCAACAGCTTAGGGCTATAGCTCTTCAGGTATAATGAAAGACCAGATTGTCATGTTACTTCTCGGACTGCTCATAGCTTTGGGTGGTTGGACAATGACACAGACATTTAGTTTGTCTACTACTCAAGCGGTGCTTGATGATAAAGTTGATAAGTTAGAAAGAATAACAGAGAGGATGAGAGAGCAAATGGACGAAATGTTAAATGTAGATGAAGAAATTATGGAACAACATGATGATTTATTTAAACAAATTTTAAATAGTTCTTCTGGTGGTGGGACATCATATAATTACTAATGATACCAGTTAAAGGACATACTAATTTAATGAGAGACCCAAGGTCTGGAGCAATTATAAATATGAGTGAAGGTAGAATACACTCAGCAAACAGGGCAGCTTTGCAAGAAGAAAGAAGAGTGCAAGAAACCAGATTGAATAAAGTAGAACATGATGTATCAGAAATTAAAGATATGTTAAAACAATTAATAGAGAGATAATATGGCAACAGTAAACGTAACAACAGCAAATACATTTGAAGAATGGAGAGTCAAGACTAATGAGGTTGGCACTGCAGTTGGTAATTTAACTAACTTAACTGAAGCGGCGGCAGGTGCAACAACTATCGTTGCTGCATTAGTAGACCATGAGACTAGAACAGAAGCGCTTGATGCTATTGTCGGTACTGAAGCTTTATGGGATGCTGGTGGTACTTATGACACATTACGTGAAGCGATTAATAAGAACCATTCAGATATTGGTGTTATTGCTAATACTGCTGGTATTGACTTAGCAGGTTCAAGCTTATCTGGATATAATGGTGATGAAACTACTCTAGTTGCTATTCTTAATGCTCAATATGCCTTTGATGGTGGTAAGGCCGGTGCTACTAACATGACTACTACAGCACAAACATTAGCCCCAGCTATTGAAGAAGTACATGGTGAAGTAAATACTATTAATACAAAGCTAGGTACAATCTCAGCAGCGGCAATGGGAACAACTGCGGCAACTGTTGGCCCCGCTATTTTAGAATTGCATGGTGAATTAACTACTGCAACAACTAACATTGCAGCAATTGGCACAACTTATGTAGCGGTAGCCGGTGATACAATGACTGGTACACTTATTACTCCAAGTTCTGGATTAAGTGGTTCAACAGCGGGTCTAAGTGCTGCAACACTATTAACATTAGGTACTGGTTCAGCTACAGCAATGCAAGTTGATTCAAACCAAAGAATTGGTGTTGGTACAACCGCTCATGCTTCTCATAAGGTAGATGTATCTGGTGTTTTAAACGCTACAACATTAAGTTATGGCGGAACAGATTTAAAATCAGTATTCTTTGAACAAGGCGAAGCCTTTGAAGATGCTGTAGGTGCCATGTTTGATGGTACGGAAACAGGTGGTATCTCGGCTACATATGATGATACAAATGGTAACATTAATTTAGCAATTGCAGATGATGGCCATGCTCACGTTATCGGTAACATCGATAACTTTACAGAAGAAGTACAAGATATTGTTGGAGCGATGGTTGCATCTAATACCGAATCAGGTATTGTAGTAACATATGAAGATGGTGATGGAACACTTGACTTTGATGTGGTAGATCCAACAATAACGTTGACAGGTGCTGTAACAGGTGCTGCAACAATGACAAATTTAGGCAATGTAAGTATAGCAACAACGGCAGCAACGACAACTAAGATTGATATTTATGACGTTGCTGGAAATCAATTGTTCTAAAGAATGACATTAATATAAATAAAGGTATAGAAGATGGCAGTATTAAGTAATTTACAGATAGACCAAGGGGCAGATTATAGCGCTGATATAATAGTTGAAGATGGTAATGGTAACGTTGCAAACTTAGGCGGGTATACAGTAGCTGGTCAAATAAGAAAGAGCTATGCTTCAAGTACTGCGGTAAATTTTGGAGCAACTATTACTAGTGCTGCATTAGGTAAAATTACAATAACGCTATCTAATACTGCAACAAATGCAATGAAAGCTGGGCGTTATTTATATGATGTAGAAATAACAAAGACTTCTACTAGTGAGAAGACTAGGGTAGTCGAAGGACAAGTAACAATTAACCCAGGAGTAACACAAATATAATGGCCATACAAGGAAAGATTACAGCAAATCGGGGATACCAGTCTGCTGGAGTAACAAAAAAAGTTATAATGGCCAGGAATGTGAGTGTATCGGGAGTTACTTCTCAGTTGGCGGCATTAACAGATGTTGATACGTCAGCAAGAACAGATGGTTCAATTATACAATGGGATGGTTCTGCCGGAACATTTAAAGTTAAGCCAACTATGGAAGATACGAATAGTAATACAAAAATTAATGGAGGGTCATTTTAGTGGCGCTACAACTTAACAACTTAGAGGAGAAATAGGATGGCAGGAACAGTCATTGTAACTAAATATAGTTTAGCCACAGGCTCACCGGCAACGGACGCATTAAATGTAGGTGAACAGGCATACTCATTTAGTTCAGATAAATTATTCATTGGCGAAACATCGGGTTCGGATGTAGTAGCACGAGTAATTGGTGGTCAACATTATACAGATATGATGGACCACACTGCGGGTACGCTAACAGCGTCATCAGCAATTATAACAGATGCGTCTAACAAAATTAACGAATTAAATGTTGATAACTTAAAATTAGCTGACAACGATTTAACATCAACAAACACAAACGGCGATATCAATATCACACCACATGGTTCTGGTGCTGTTGTTATCGATGGTTTATCACATCCGACATCGGATGGTACGAATGGTCAATTCTTAAAAACTGATGGTTCAGGTAATCTAACGTTTGGTACGGTTGTAAGTACATTAAGTATTGCAGCTGATTCAGGTTCAAATGATACTGTAAACACTGGTGAAACAATAACATTTACTGGTAGCGAAGGTATTGACACTACAGTAACTGATAATGTAATTACAATTGCCGCAGAAGAAGCAACATCAGCTAATAAAGGTGTTGCAACATTTAACACTGCTTCATTTGATGTAACATCAGCTGATGTAACTGTTAAAGCCTTAGGTATATCAAATGCACAACTTGCTGGTTCAATCGCAAATGCGAAACTATCAAACTCAACTGTTGCATTCGGTGGTATTACATTAGCATTAGGTGCTTCGGATACGACTCCGGCATTTGACCTAACTGATGCAACTAGCTATCCAACATCATCACTAACTGGTACTATTACAAATGCTCAGTTAGCAGGTTCAATCGCTAACGATAAATTAGCAAATGATGGTATAACAATTGGTTCAACTGATACTTCATTGGGTGGTACAATCACTGACTTAAATGCAATGACATCTATTGATGTAGATAATCTAACAATTGATGGTAATGCAATTACAACAACTGACACAAACGGTAACCTATCGCTTGCACCACATGGTACAGGTTCTGTTACGGTTCCTTCAGGTTATGAAGGTCGCGCTGGATTTACTACAGATTCACTTACAAATAAAGCATATGTTGACTCTGTTGCTAACGGTCTTGATGTTAAAAAATCTTGTCGTGTTGCTACAACTGCTGACTTAGGTGGAACATATAGTAATGGTGCAGGTACAATAACAAATGCAGGTTCTCAAGCTGCTATCGCAATTGATGGTGTAACTCTTGTTGCAGATGATAGAATTCTTGTTAAAGACCAATCAACTGGTGCTGAAAATGGTTTCTATAAGGTAACAACTGTTGGTGATGGTTCAACAAACTGGGTTATAACAAGAACACCAGACGCTGATGCGGCATCTGAACTTACAGCTGGTGCATTTACTTTTGCTGAAGAAGGTTCTGCAAACGGAGACAATGGTTATGTAATGAGCACAGATGGTGCCATCACACTTGGTACAACTGCAATTACATTTGACCAATTCTCTGGTGCTGGACAAATTACGGCTGGTAATGGTTTAACTAAGTCTGGCAATACAATTAATGCTGTTGGTACTAATGCTAGAATTAGTGTTGCTGCCGATGCAATTGATATTGATTCTGCCTATGTTGGTCAAGCTACAATTACTACATTAGGAACATTGAGTACTGGTACTTGGGCAGCAACTGATGTTGCAATAGCTCATGGTGGTACAGGCGTAAGTTCACATACTGGCGATGGTTATTGGATATCAAACCCAGGTGGTACAGCTATCAGTTATATAACTGGTACACAATACCAACATTTAGGATTTACTTCCGGCGGAGTTCCACAGGCTAGTGGAACAATTGATGGCGGAACGTTTTAATTAATATATATAGTATAGAGAGGAAATAAATATGGCAAAACCTTTAAAGTGGAATGGGTCAGGCTCTATAAAAGAGATGTCCGCTGCAGAAATCGATGACAATGTAGATTTAATTCTAGACCATTTCTCAGGAATGTCTAGTAATAATACAGGTCACCTAGCTATGAACGCAGAAGCAGGTTGGACAGGTATTGGTACATTTGCAGACACAAGACGTGACCAAGCAACTGGTACTCACCCTGCTAACACAACCATTCATACAGACAACTATGTCTTTAGACAAAATCTAACTGATTTAACTCCTAGCCCAACAGCTAGACCTTTTTCTGTTAAATATGATTCAGGTTCTTACGATGGTATTATCGAAATGACCGATGCCGAGTGCAGAGCTGATATCGTTGATAGAGTAAACGCTAAGATAACTGCAGGTAGTGTAGGTTCATATGTATTACAACCAGCGGCTCCTGAAACAGGAACATGGGCTCAAGTTGGTGATACAATTAATAATAAATTATCTGTTGATACAGTCAATAATACTACTAAGCTTTGGAAGAGAACAACTGGTTCGAATACAACTGCTACACGTCCACTTAAATGGGATTCAGGCAATAGCTCATTAAAAGAATTATCTGATGCTGAGATTAATGACTTAGTAGAGATGTATCAAGAGTCTATTGTTGATACAGGTATTGGTAAGTATGTATTACAAGAATCAGCTCCTGGTTCAGGTACATGGCAAAGAGTTGGTTCAGCATTTGTTGATACAAGAAAGCAACGTACAGACCAAAACTATGCTGGTGATTATACTGGAGCTTATGCAGGTTCTTACTCAGGTGCATATACTGGTTACTACTCAACATACTACTCAGGACGTCAAGTAGGTCCATATACAGGTTACTATACTGGTTCATATACTGGATATTATTCAGGAACTTATACTGGTTCATATACTGGTGCTACTATTTTAGCATCAACGGATAACGTTACAACTGTTTCACTTTGGTTAAGGACAGCATAATGGCAGATCATCACATAACAATTAATTATGAAAAACCTGGTAATGCATTTAATACAGTAGCTGAAGCTCATCAACAACATCTTGATGATGTTGGTGCTGGTAGTACAATAGCAGATTATGAGACATGGGCAGCAACTAAAGATTGTACTTCAACAACATTTTTAACATCTGGTGGTAGTGAAGTTGCATCAGGCAACCCAGGTAATGGTTATAGTCTTAAACAAGTTTGGACAGAAGCTAAATTACAAACAGATTTGGCTGCGTTAGGTCCTACTGATACTTCAGCTTTTGAAGTAAATGGTTGGTCAGCTATATCTATTGATATAAATCCAGATACAGGAGCGCAATATCCAGACACTTGGAATGAGTGATAAATAATAATATAATTTAATATAATGAGGTAAATCATGGCTGTAGAAGGCAGAACTATATCAGACCCGTATTATGCGGATAGAAGTTACGAAATAATTGTAGCAACATTTGAATTTGAGGACGGAACAAATCAAACCGTTTCAATAGGCAATACCCCCAAAGGCGAAAAAGATAATCCTGATTGGAAGGAGATCTTTAATACATTCTCGCACGAAGATATTAAAGCAAACACCAAAACAAAAGCTGATACACATCACGCCAATCAAGCAGTTAAAATGGCTGAGGAAAAAGCTCTTCAAGACAAAGCAAAGAACGAAGCATTGTTCGCTGCAAAAGTAGATGCATTTGAAATACCAGAAATAAAAGCTTCTAAAAATAGAGCACTTAAATCTAAAGTACGTAAAGGAACAAACATGATTGAAATCATGGCGTATGCTGCTGCTATTATCTTAGAAGAAAATGCCAAACCAACACCAAAAGCAAAAGCAAAAGCAAAAGAAGAAGCCTAACGGTTTTATAATTGTAGCAAGTCAGTTTTACGAGTATTATGAGGCGGCTCATATGCTTATAGACTCACTGCTAGATTATATGCCAGAGGCAAACATTGCTTTGTTTGCTCATGACCAATGGACTAAGGATGACCCACGTTGTGAAGACCTTTATATGGTACATGATTGTCCTAATCGTGTACGAGCCAAACTCTGGGCTCTAGATAAAACTCCATTTGATAAAACTGTATATTTAGATGCTGATACATTTGTTGAGCATGAAGATGTATGTAAAATGTTTGACTTCGATTCTGATTTAGTATTCACTAATATAAGACCATATGCCGGTAAGATAGCTAAGTTTGTTGGAGGTGAGATGGTTCTTCATGGTGGTGTATTCGGTTATAAATCAACACCTCGTATATTTGAATTTATGAGAGACTGGGATGAGTTATATATTAAACAACATAATAGAAAGTGGTGGCCCAAAGGAATTATGCCACGAGAAAAGCTAATGGCTTGGGATCAATTTACATTATGGTGGTTAACAAATAATGACTATAAAGATTTAGATATAAGTATATACGAAGATGATGCACGATGGAACTTTGTTTATATATATAGAGTGGACGAATGCAAAGGCCCAAAAGTTATATGGCATTATACATTAACATTAAAAAACCCTAAAGATGAGAGAAGTCTTAATTAAAAATCAAGAAATATTAGATAGGCTTAATGGCTTTATTGATACTATTAATAGTCTTGATATGAATGTTATTAAAGACCGTGTAAAAGAGCGTGGCGATAAGTATAAGCACTATGCAGTATCTAAAGAATATTTACAATTCATATTAAACAAAGCAGCTAATAAAAAATTTAAAGGTTCACCTGAAATAATGAAAGGTGTAGATTTATGCAATAATCGTAAGCTACCAAAAGACTGGTTAGAATTTGCAGGGGATGTTAGCTTTAACTTCGCACGAGAATTAGGTGCACAACAAAATGCTTTATTGTGTTATTATCCTGATGATGGCTATATAGGATGGCATGATAACCGTGATGCTCCAGGTTATACTATATTATTTAATTGGAGTGAAGGTGGAGATGGATTTTATAGATATCGTGATTATGAAACTGGTAAGGTACATACTTTTAAAGATAAACCTGGTTGGACTTGTAAGACCGGTTGGTATGGCCCAGGCGATGAGTCAACATTTCATTGTGCTATGACTAATGAACCAAGATGGAGTATAGCATTTTATGTGCGTAATGAAACAATAACAGACCTCATAATCGATGAAATAGAAAATGACTAAAGATAAATTTCTTAAATGGTGTGAAGACAATGCACATAAATTTGTAATTATATCATATCAAGGTGGAGCAGGTGGTGAAGGTGTTTGCAATTGGTTAACTAAAAACACTGATATATTTTATAATAAAACACTTATTGCGAAATCAAAAGAGCTTGGCTTAATACCTGATAATTTAATTTATAATGTTGACAATAAACAAAGAAAAAATCAACTAAAGGAAAATGATACCAACAACTACCCTAGTTCAAATAGACAGAAAACATTTTTTGATTTTCTATTTGCAGAAGCTTTCGTACTTGATAGCGTTGATAATCTTTATACTTCTCATTGTTGGGTACCAGAATACGAACAAATACCTGTAATTCCTGATGAAGAATTTGATAATCCATATGAAAAATTATGGAATTTTTTATCTAATAGAGAAGACCCTGATGGTGAAAAATTTTCTATAGTTGATCCTGAGTTAGATTCAATATGTGATGACTTTGCAAAGCAAGATAAACCATATCTAATCCGAACACATGGAATTACTCCTATGACAATGTGTTGGGGTACAAAAGCTAAATACTTCTCTTTAAGTGGTGGTAATTACCAAGAATATCTTCAAATGCTTGAAGCTGTCAAAGTATATCTTCAACCTGAATGGACAATTGGACGTAAAATGGAATTAATATATCAATGGAGTTTCCGTTGGAGCAAAGGTATTAATGGTATTTGGGGAGAGGTTAGTAATATGTATAGAAAAGGTGAACTAAAATCTAAAGAAGAATCTTACCATGAAGAACAAAAGATGATTAATTATTTAAAACCAATTCTAGATAATCCTGATATGCCTTTATATTATAGAACTGTAGATATCTTAGGTCAACCAGAAGCTTTTGGTGTTGATGTAAATACAATGGATGCAATTACTTTAAATTATATGGTTTATTCTATTATATTATCTAAATTTTGGCCAAGAATAGGAATAGAATATTTTAAGAATGATGATGTTACATCAAAAAGACTTGAAATGAAAGAACCATCTCTGAAGAAGGTTCATGAGGCAATGGGTGATAAAATAGATCCATACGATATGAACTGGGCTGATTCTGAACGAGCAAAGGGAGTAGTAATTGATTTTTGGAAAAAGAACAAACATGTACATGATTCTATGGGTATAATATCTCTTACATTTGAGGCATGGTATAAAACAGATTGGTTAACAGATAATGGAATTGAGGTTGATGAAGATAACTATCTTATGTTTTGGAACGATTGGCATCTGAAAAACTTAGATGCTCTTGCTAAATTACATTTATACCCAAGAAGGGTACCGGAGATGCTATGAACATAATAACAGTTAAATGGGGTGACAAATATTCATGTGAGGATGTGAATAAACTATATGATAGCATAATTAATATGTTACAATGGGGAGAACATGAAGATTCAATTAATTTCTATTGTTATACTGATGATATCTATAATTTAAGGTCAAATATTCATGTGATACCTTTAGAAGACTATGGTTTAGATGGGGTATGGAACAAGTTAGCTCTATTTAAGCCGGGTATTTTGCCTGAAGGCAAGTGGTTATATCTAGATTTAGATGTTATAGTACAAAATAGATTAAATGATTTATATAATTTTACAA
>Ga0315334_10002569_pt1 | contig 11356 bp, 4 predicted proteins | sample M150034915metaG_FD_205555 | JGI IMG/M metagenome (GOLD analysis project Ga0315334, IMG submission 205555) | Ammonia-oxidizing marine archaeal communities from Monterey Bay, California, United States - M1 500m 34915 | ecosystem: Environmental > Aquatic > Marine > Intertidal zone | place: USA... | reverse complement strand
CAAAGATCACTACGGGCAAATAATGCTCCTGGATTCCAAAAAATATGGAAAAAGTGACTTCCCGGTTCTGATGCAACTGAAAGGACAACATGGAATTATTGAACCCCGATTCTATGCAGACAAAAGGAAATGGGTGTGTAGCAATATATTCAGTATTCCGATACATAAATTGGCAAAAGTTGACGTGAAATTCAACGATGAACCGGAACGCAGCTTTACAGTTACAAAAACAAAATACGACATGCGCGTTTACCAGCAAGGCAAGCTATTAAAGAGTTTCGACACGGCAATGGTGTTTCGCTATCTTCATAATTATAAAAAAATTCACTTCGACTATCCAAATTTTGTTCTGAATGAAAAGCAAATTGATAGCTTGAAGGCCACAATACCATTTAGTGTTTTAACCGTTACACAGACGGACGGCAAAAAAATGAAGCTGCGTTGTTTTAGAATAAAAAACAAAGAAACAAACCAAGAAGGTTACATTGAATATGCTGACAATAACAGGGATCGTTTTTGGTGCGAATTACCCAACGGAGAAATGGTAAAATGTCAGTACTTTGTCTTTAATCCTCTGCTGCTCGGGCACATTTATTTCCCGATGGATATTTCAATGCTCAAAACGGTGGATGGCATTCTCGAAAAATAGCTAACAATTTGTTGATAACTAAGAAAAAAAAGACACCCATTGAGCTAAGCTATATAGCTCTAATTTGATAGTTTTGGAAGATAACAATACAAGTGACATGAATTTTGTAATCTCAAGTGCTTCTTTACTTAGTAATTTACAGGGAATAGCTGGTGTTTTAAGTACCAGTAACACGTTACCTATTTTGGATAACTTTCTATTTGAAATAGCAGACGGAAATCTAACGGTATCCGCATCAGACCTCGAAACTACCATGCGAACAGTTATGAAGGTAGATGAAGCGCAACAGGAAGGGAAAATTGCTATTCCAGCTAAATTATTATTGGATGTATTGAAAAATTTACCCGATCAGCCATGCTCCTTTGTAATTAATCCGGAAAAGCTCTCAATCGAGATCGCATACGACAACGGAAAATCAAGTATGGTAGGTTTTAATGGAGATGATTTTCCACGCACTCCTGATTTGGAAAATTCTAATAAAATTAAGCTTTCGGGTAGCATCGTATCAAATGCTATCAGCAAAACGCTGTTTGCTGCTGGTGTTGACGATTTACGTCCTGTAATGAGCGGAGTTTTTTGCGAGTTTTCTTCGGAAAACATAATTTTTGTAGCAACAGATGCACACAAATTAGTTCGTTACACACGTACCGATTCTACAGCCACAGAAAGCTCTTCATTTATTTTACCCAAGAAACCTTTAAATATTTTAAAGACAAATCTATCCGGAAAGGAGGAGCAAGATATTGAAATTGAATTGGAATACAACGAATCCAATGCCGTGTTTACTTTTAATAATGTCGTATTAATTTGCCGTCTTATAGATGGGAAGTATCCAAATTACGAAGCGGTGATCCCTAAAGAAAATCCAAATGTGCTGACCATAGACAGAATGCAATTTTTAAGTTCTATAAAGCGTGTTTCAATATTTGCGAATAAAACAACGCATCAAATTAAGCTAAAACTTGCAGGGTCAGAATTATCATTATCCGCTGAAGACATTGACTTTAGCAATAAATCCAATGAACGCTTAACATGTAATTACTCCGGACAAGATTTGGAAATTGGTTTCAACTCTCGTTTTCTTATGGAAATGTTAAGTAATCTTGATACAACAGAAGTACGTCTGGAAATGAGTGAGTCAAGTCGCGCTGGCTTGTTAATGCCTTCCGAAGCAAAGGAACACGAAGATATTTTAATGTTGGTTATGCCGGTAATGTTAAACCGATAATTATTAACTATTTCTCAGGTCTGTTTTTGTTCTTGTTTCGGAAATAAAGAGCATCAATATAAAGCAAGACCTTTAACGATATACTGTTTATTCTTTCCCGATCAAACAGATCATCAAAGGCTGAAAAATAGTTTTGATCAAGCTCACTTGCCGTGTGAAAAATGTTGTTTTTGTACACCAATCTTAGCTGACTACCTGGAAGAAAAACCCAAGTATAGCTCAGATCAACAGTAAAGGCATTGTAACTGGTATTATGCAAAGATGTTCCATCTTCCTGTAACGGATTATAATCGCTGTTTCGCATTTCACCTTCGTCCAATAGCGTTAGGAAATTTTTATAATTCACTTCCTGCCAGTAATGCCTTAAACGTAAATCGAGCCCCATTCTTTTCGTGAAAATAAATTCTGTATATACAGAGTTTTCCACAATCGTTCTATCCCTTACCCCCAGGATTATTTGATCCGAATAGTTATCATCCAGAATTGAAACGTAACCATAATCATTGTGAATAAATTCTACGGAACTCTCTACTCTGACATTCATCCTGTCTGAAATTCTTATTCTGGGCATAAGACCGAAAGTAAACGCATTCTGGTTAACGCCAAATCTCTTTCCGTATGATACCCTGCCATCAAGAGCAAACCTTTTACTGTAATCCGATGTAAAAAACCACCGTACTCTGGCGCCAGGTTCGTAAAGGACCTCCTTTCCGAACTCTCTTGACTCAAAATGATTTACTTCGCCAAAAGGGCTTGCCTCAAGTGATAATCTTGTATACAGTTGTTTTTTATGAAGACCTCCGATAGCTAGTTTAATAAAGCTAATATTATATAATTGCGGTTTATAAAGCTCCTCATAATAAAAGAACAGCTCAACGGATCGACGGTAAAAATACTTACTCGGAACGAAGGCATTCCAGCTCACTTCACCACTATAGCTTCGGGAATTATTATTATAAAGAAAGCCCAGATCATTAGGGTCATACGTATCGCTTTCTTCTCCATAAGAAAACCCATATTGCCAGGTTCCCGCAACTTTCCCTATAGAAGTTGAAAACGCATGCCCCAAAACAATTTGTTCTTCTGTAATGGCGGAAACGCTAAGGTTTGTAGAGATTCCCAATTGGCCATCTAACGAATAGATATCTGATTGCAAAGCACTAACATTAGCATCTCGACTTCCGCCTTCACGAATAACATTTGTATTTACAAACGAAACTGTACTGTTATTTTTTAAATTTTGAGACAGCACAAAAATATTGTAATTGGTCAATGGGTTTGTTCTATAGACTCTCTCATTCCCAATGCTATCAGAAATTATCGCTTCCGTTCTGCCCTCGATAGCGTTAAAAACACCAATACCCAGACCATTCTTGGTCCGTCCTGACACTTTTGTTCCATTGATCATGGGGGCCATACTTGGGTTGCCGACAACCTGTTCTCCTGTTGTTTCGTCCAGCTCACCATACGCATCATAATAGTTATACGGAGTAGCGCCGATTCTTCTGGAATAAAAAATACCTCCCGTTTTAAATAATTCGGTTCCCTCCAAAAAGAAAGGCCTGTTTTCATCGAAACGAACCTCAAATGGCCCGAGATTCAGTACCTGTCTATCGGAAGTAGTTTGACCAAAATCCGGAATTAAAGTCATGTCCAAGGTGAACGCATCATTCAATCCATATTTCAGATCCATACCCGCAGCTAAGCGCTGTTTCCAAGTTTGTTTTCCAAGCTCTTGATCGTACGAGTTCTCGACATATCCAGTAGCATACGGAGTAAAGGACAAACGAAGCGGTGAAACAATATTCTCAACACCTATCAATCGTCCAGATTGCGTTATTTCACCAAATATAGCAGGGTCGATCGGATTCCATGTGGAAATTTCCCTTCTCCTTCTAATGGATCTCCAAAAATTTATGTTCCATTCTTGTACATTTTTATTGGGAAACCGAATAGCAGAGTATGGTATCTTTATTTCAAAAGACCATCCATATTCTGTTCTGGCTGTAGCACTTCTCCATACTGCGTTCCAGGAAAAATCCAAATTATCAGTAGATTCCAAAGCATCCATCTCTACACCACCAGCAGTAACCATAAAATCAAATGAATTTATGTTCTTCCCGTACGTATCAATTGATATGCCGAACCAATCTCCATTACCCTCACTATCCCTAGGTGAAAGTGCATAGCTTACAGAATCGGGATGCGGATCAAAAAGCTCGCCACCGATGTAAATCGCATTATTATCGTAGAACATGTGAATTTTGGAAATAAACTCTGACTTTTGCCCGAATACAGGTGTCATTACCGTAAAATCCTTAGCGATATCTGTCTGCTGCCACTCAGGTTCAGTCAAAATACCATCAACCACCGGAGGCGTCTCAATTTTACCAATTCGATATTCTCTTTGAGAATAAGCAGTTGTCATTACAACAAATACCAATAAAAAAGTTAAAAAGGATTTTCGCACTATCATTACACTATAACAGGTCTAAACGGTTAAAATAATCAATAACTAAATACAGTATCCTTTTTAGCTAAGATATTGTCACCAATCGTTGTACTAATATTTGCTATATTTATGCTTCGCAAATTAAATATAACCTACCATGAAAAAACTATTACTACTTGCAGGATTCATAGTGTCTTATGGATTCTCTTTCGGACAATGTTCTATTATTTACGTTTCTACAGCAGGAACAGCCTCCGCTACAGGAGATATCAGCGATCCATTGGATCTAACTACAGCATTCACTGTTGCATCTCAGGGAGAATTAATAAGGATTGCCACAGGAACTTACACAATTGATAATCCCTTAAATATACCTTTCGATGATATTATAATCGAAGGCGGATTTGACGATTTTAACGGATGGAAAAAGACAAGCCTGGCCGGAGCGACAACCATTAACAGATCAGCCCTAAACCCTCAAGGATCGCAGAATCAGTCGCGTTTAATTGCTATGTATGCTATTGGCATTACGGGATTTGAATTGCACGATATTACGCTTACCACAGACAATGCCTCAAGTGCAGGAACATCAACCTATGGAATGCATATTGAAAACTGTGCCAATTATTCTATTGTTCGGTGTCAGCTAATGCCTGGTAATGGTGGAGCAGGCGCAGTTGGAAGCAATGGGTCGGCTGGTAGTTCTGGTGCTCAAGGACAAAATGGCTTTGCCGGTTCTGTGGATGGCAACTGTAATGGAGGCACCGGCGGATATGGTGGTGCAGGAGGAGGAACAGGTGCTGGTGGCTCAACATCCGGTGCTGTAAATCCAGGTGGTTGCAATCAGACCGGGACAAATGGCGGAACCGGTGCAAACGCTTCCAACACACGTGCTGGACACGGTGGAGGTTCTGGTGCATCCGGTGGCGAAACAGACAGCAATGGAGGTCATGGTGGTAATGGCGGAGGAGGACAAACTGGATGGGGAAATGGCGGAAACTGGGGTGATCCAGGTGGTGATGGCGGAAATGGCACTTCAGGTGCAAGTGGCGGAGCTGGAAATACTGGTACCACCGGAACGGGAGGACAATTAAATCAATTCTTTACCCCCGGTATACAAGCAGGCACAGGAACTGATGGTATTGGTGGAAAAGGAGGCTGCGGTGGTGGTGGCGGCGGCGGTCAATCGTGTACGTTCTGTGATGATGGCTCTGGAAACGGTGCCGGTGGTGGCGGCGGCGGCGGCGAAGGCGGAACTGGTGGAACTGGTGGTTTTGGCGGTGGTAGTTCATTTGGTATCTATTTGTTCAACAACGGTCTAAACGGAACAATTAATAACTGTCTTATTATTGCTGGAAATAGTGGTAACGGTGGTAACGGTGGTAACGGTGGTTCTGGTGGAACTGGTGGAATTAGAGGATTTGGACAAACTGCTGGATCCAATGAAATTGGCGAAGGTGGAGATGGAGGAAATGGAGGAAATGGAGGAACTGGAGGAACTGGAGGAACTGGATCTGACGGTTTAGCTGCAGATATACAATTAACCTCCGGAGATACTCTAATAATGTCAGATGTCTCTTTCGACCTTGCATCACTTCCTGAAATTACAGTGGATTACTTAACCTGCACTTCAGATTATGCATCATTTAAAGATGAGACATTACCAGTGGGAACGGGAAACACACTTTGGAATTTTGGAACAGCTGCATCTAATCAGTTTGGAACAGATAATCCCAGTTCAACGTCATTTACCTCTGTTGGTATGTTCGATATTGCACAAGGATCAAATGTATACACAGACTTTGTTTACATCACTTGCACTGCAGATGCTTCTGCTACGCAAACTGGCAGTACAATTACAGCAAATAATACAGCAGCAGCAAGCTATCAGTGGGTGGACTGTAACACTGGATTCTTCCCAATTAGCGGTGAGACTTCGCAATCCTTCACAGCAACTTCGTCTGGTGATTATGCCGTTATCGTTTCGGATAATAGTTGCTCAGATACCTCAGCATGCTTCAATGTTGACCTAACAGGAATTGATGCCCTTAATTATGATTTCTTAAATATTTATCCAAATCCGGTACGTAATATTATGACAATTGAATTAGGCTACAGCATACCAAATGGATCAATAAGAATTACAGATATGGCGGGTAAGCTAATCGATGAAATTACATTAAAGAATGATTTGAAGCTGCATTATAATTTCACAGCACCCAATGGCATTTATTTGGTTGAGCTGCACTCAAATGAAATGCATTCGGTACATCGAATTGTTAAAAATTAGTTTTTTTTAAAATCCTGTGAAAAAGCCCGCCCGAAACAGGAGCGGGCTTTTTCTTTGTGTAAGGTAAATTATTATGGAATCGAAAGAGTTGTTCGAATATTAAAAACAACTTATTTTTCGTGTTTGGCGTCTATTAAGTATATTTGGATTCTGTTGAGATACATTATAGAATAACACCATTTACTACACTATGAACAAGCCTATTATTCGTCCTTTCTTTATTGCACTATTTCTTTCCGTTTTTTGTACTGTATTTGGTCAAAAAACGAATGTTCTAACCGATCTTGGTGTATGCCTGAATCCATTGGATAAAGAGATAGGTGTGCTTGATTCCAACGTTGAATGGAAAGAAGATGTTAGCGAACGTACTTTAATGTCTGCTACTTATCACAGTAATGATGGCCAGATTAAAACGCGACAAAGTTCGAGACCGATAAATTATTATAATGACAAAGGTGAGTTACTGCCCATTGATGCAAAGCTCCATCCAATAGAATCGGGTGGATATGCTGCTCCTGATCAGCCCTACCCTACATATCTTGATAAAAATGGACAAATGAGCCTAACGCTAAATAATAAAGAGCGAATCTCGTTTGGATCGAATTGCAAAATTAACGGACAGAAGATCAATACAGAATTCAATGTTCAAAAAGATATGTACGCCCTTTTCAATGCAATACCCGGAATCGAAAAACAAATAAAATTCAGAGAAAACGGAGTGAAATACAATTATATTTTATCCGAGCCATTGGTATCTGAACAAAGTGAAGTAGTGTTTTCCGAGCAAATTATTTTACCCGATGGGTATACAATCACCCATGATCCAACACGAGGTGAAATGACCAAACACGGTTGGAGTGGCAACATGATCGTCAAAGATATTTCGGGCAATATTGTATCTACTTTTCACGAACCATTGTGTTTTGACCAGGAAAGAAAATATTTTATCGCATCCTACAACGTCAAAAATGAAAATGGAGCGTGCATTTTAGAAATAATTGTCGACAAGAATTGGCTCGATGATCCGCAACGAGAATACCCAGTAATTGTTGACCCGATCGTAACCGGGCCAACAGCTGTATGGATGGGCGGAACAATGCCATCCTGTATGCTACCTTCCTATAATCAAGACAGTATATTAGTTACCATACCTGCAGGGATTACGGTTACCGAGCTCAATATTACGGCAAGTTTTTATGCAGATCCATTCACCCCTGCATGGATGCAGGACGGATCGATGTTTTTTAGCACGGATTGCGGAAATACACAAAATTTCACAATTACCGGAGCTGCCGGACAATCTGCCGGAACAGCTTATTTAGACAACTACAACGCTTATAGTCCTATAACATGCTGCTTTCCTGAATCGTGTTCTTCACAAACATTTTGGCTAACATATAACCTGGGAAGATCAATGCTGGGGAGCGGATGTAACACAACTTATATTCGTTATGATCCGTTCACTACCTCCTGGCCTTTTGAGGCAGTTGTAGTTGGCAAAACCGTAGAAGCCTATGGCAGTCAGTGGGTGGTTCCTACCCCATCTATATGTGCCAACAATTGCAATGTAACTGGTTATACTTATGCGTATTATGGTGTTACTCCTTACACATTTACACACCCATGGAGCAATGACACAATTACACAGGGAACAAATACAGGGTGTGAGAGTGGCTCTACAACGTGTACTTTCTATCTCAATATTCCCAATTGTCCTGTGTATTGTGATACCATTAACACGGCATTATCTGTGCCACCTCCTGTAATTACCGATGCATGTGGTAACGTTGTTTCGGGCATGCCATTTGAATTTTTACAGATAGATCCGGTACCTAGTTTAAATCCGATCTACGATTCGATAATTTGCTCTGAAACCTTGCTTGATATTGATCTAAATCCATGCATCCCAAATTCAAATGTGTCCTGGTCTGGAAACGGAATTTCGGGCAACAGCAACATATCGGAAATACTCGTGAACAATTCATCAACTACTACGAGTGTAACCTACAGTGCCTCTGCCGAGTACAATGGTTGTTACTCAGATACCATAAATGTACCCGTTTACATTCAACCATTACCCATTGCTGCATACACTACCGATCCAGACCCATTGATATCCGGATTGCCCGTAAATTTCACAGATGCTTCCATTTTCAACGTTTCGCCAGGGGCTGGCTGGCTCTACTTATTTGGTGACGGTAATTTTGATACTGAACAAAATCCTACACATACCTTTCCGGATCCGAACGTTTATGAAATTTGTTTGATCGTAACAGACGATTTTGGCTGTATTGATACATTGTGTGAAATGGTATCGGTAGCACCTGCCGAAATAGTTGCTCCTAACATTGTTACTGCAAATAATGACGGAGTAAATGATCTGCTTGAATTCAGATACCTTGAATTTTATTTGGACAATCACCTTTCTGTTGTCAATCGCTGGGGGAACGTCGTTTTTGAGACCAGTGGATATCTGAACGATTGGAATCCGAGCGATCATACAGAAGGAACGTATTTTTATCTGCTTAAGATCAACGGTCTGGATAAAGAATATAGTGGCTTCTTCCAGCTGGTAAAGTAGTTTTCCAAAAGAAATTGCTGTTAATCTCTAAAGAGCCGAAAGATACCGATCCGAGAGAAGAAGGCCCTTCTATTTATACCGCACAGCAATTACACTAATGTCATCCAGCTGTTCGTATCCATCCATCCAGGATTCTAAAAAGGCATTCAAAAGTTTCTCTTGTTCTTGCAATGGGTGATGGTGAAGATCTGACAGTACTTTCAGGAATGGAACCATTTTTAATTTCTTTCCTTTCTCGCCTCCAAACTGATCAGGGAATCCGTCCGAGAATAAGAAGACGATATCGTTTTGTTCCAGCTGAATTTGATGTTCGGTAAATTTCTTTTCACGGAACTCACCACCTCCAATGGAAACTTTATCCCCCCTAAAACGCAATACTTCTCCATTCCTAATAACAATCACAGGACGATAGGCTCCTGCATATTGCAAAACACCTGTATCTCTGTTAATGGAACACAATGCAACGTCCATGCCATCGGCGAGTCTTGACCCTTTACCATCTACCCCACCATTCAGAGTGTCGTTGACCATCTTATCAATTTGACTCAAGGCCTGACCAGTAGAATTTGTTGTTTTATCACTCGTAACCGAGTTAATTGCGGAAATACAAATTAGTGACATGAATGCCCCAGGCACCCCATGCCCGGTGCAATCAGCCAGGGCAAATACAAAGCTCTTTTCAAAGGGTTTAAACCAATAGAAATCACCACTTACAATGTCTTTTGGTTTATAAATGATGAGGGTTTCTTCAAATTCATCACGCATTACCTGAGTACTGGTCAGTATATTTTCCTGAATATGTTTGGCGTAATTAATGCTATCCGTAACGTCTTTGTTTTTCTGCGACAATTCATCCTTCGTTTCGTTCAATTCGGAATTAACCCTCTTTTTCTGACGAATGGAATAAATAAGGTAGGCACTAAAAATAACCAATAAAATCAATCCTCCCCACATGGTACGTTGCAGTGACTTCCCTTTACGAATGCTTTCATTGGACGCCAATATTTTTAATGAATCAAGTTCTCGCAAGGTATCCATTTGTGCAATCCGCTCCATTTTTTTTTCGTCCTCGTACTTGGCGGACAATTCATTTATATTCAGCAGATTTTGTTCCAAGAGTGAGCTTTGAAAGTTCTCTGTATACAATTCGTAAAATTCAGCTGACTTCTTATAGTCACCCATGTCACGATACAATTCTGCCAGGTTTATGTATGAGGTTTCCAAACCTTCTTTATCATTCATTTCGATCTTTAGCGCATAGGACATCAGCTGGTATTTTAATGAGAGCTGGTAATTAGCCAAGTCCGAATAAACATTCCCGAGATTATTGTAATTGTAGGATTCCCATAATTTATTCCCCACTTCTTTATTGATAAGAATGGCTTTTAAATAGTAGTTTATGGCCTCATTATTTCGCTCCTGCTTGCTAAGATTACTGGCCATGTTATTATAATTTCCGGCCAATGCTCGTTTATTGCTGGTGATCTTCGCCAGTTCAAGGCTGATCTCATAGCTGTCGCTTGCCAATTTAAATTCATTCTGGGCTTTGTAGGAATTCCCCAGCGACATGTAACCGTAGATCAAACCAATAGTATCGTTATTTTTTTTACTGATGTCTATGGCGCGATTAAGACTTTTCGAAGCGTTCGCATATGACTTCATCCTTACATAATTAACCCCAATCATTCGTAAAAAATTAGTTGTTAATTCATAATCGTTCATCTTTTCAGCAATCTTCAACCCTTCAAAGCAATAGGTCTGCGCGTCTTCCATCACGTCCATCATTTTTAACAAAAGTGCTAGCCCGCGAAGTACTCTCATTTCATCTTCGGGAGAATCAGCACTGTGAAATAACTCGAGTGCTTCCTTAAAGTTTTTACTGGCCAGATAGTGTGCCTTAAGTATTCTAAGTGCCACTGCATATCTTTCCATTAAGAACCCTTGTGTTATGAGGTCCGATGAAATACGCAATTTTGCCTCCTGAAATACACGATCCAAAGAGTCAATGTTCGGATTAGATAAATGACTTGCATAATTAAAAAAGGCCTCGGAAATGAGGCTGTCACCACTTGTGTTTTTGTATATCTTATACAGAGAATCTTCCTGCTGTCCGAAAGAGGATTGCGGGAAAAGAAAAAGTAATGCCGAGATTAGAA
>Ga0315334_10002567_pt1 | contig 11358 bp, 10 predicted proteins | sample M150034915metaG_FD_205555 | JGI IMG/M metagenome (GOLD analysis project Ga0315334, IMG submission 205555) | Ammonia-oxidizing marine archaeal communities from Monterey Bay, California, United States - M1 500m 34915 | ecosystem: Environmental > Aquatic > Marine > Intertidal zone | place: USA... | reverse complement strand
CAACATTAGACGCTATGGCTAAGCTCAATCCAGTTTTCTCAGAAGGCGGTACTGTCACCGCAGCCACGTCTTCACCGCTCACTGACGGAACCGTAGCGATGATCGTCTGCAGTGAGGAGTTCGCTTCTCAAAGGGGTTTGAAGCCAATGGCTCGAATAGTCTCTGGTGCTGTGAGCGGTTGTCCTCCCGGAATCATGGGCATAGGTCCCGTAGAAGCCACGCGGAAGGTATTGGAGAGGGCAGGATGGGGAATGGATACGGTGGAACTGTTCGAATTGAATGAAGCCTTCTCTTCGCAGAGCATGGCAGTAATCTCTGAGTTGGGTATTGACCGGACGAAGATAAATATCGATGGCGGGGCCATAGCAATAGGACACCCCCTCGGTGCATCGGGGGCAAGAATCGTCGGGAAGGCAGCTACTCTTCTTCGTCGAACTAAATCCAACAGGGCCATTGCCACTATGTGCATCGGAGGGGGAATGGGTATCGCCATCGCTCTGGAGAGCCTCTAATCACTCTTCTTCTACCAGAACCAATCTCTCACGGCAATTGGGACATGTGTCGTTGATAGTCAACTTATCTGGATACACGGCCAAGACGCTGGAACAGGAAGGACAAGCCGCTAGCACTTCTTTCTCATAGATCATCTCAGTGAGTCCTGAGTCACTAGAGCCTCTGTACCATATAATGTATGACTGGTTCCTCATGGTGGGAATCCTCCTTAGAGTAGTGACGCCCAGTAGCCCTAGAACTACTGGCAGAAGAATCTCAGAGCTGTTTCCTGAAAAGTAGCTGATGCTCCCTATAGCACTCAGCAATATGAACGCAGCACCAATGAATCCCAAAGTGACGATGCCCAGTCTGACACCCCCTTGAGCGCGTCTATGCATTACGATGACGGAGACGACGCCTAATGGAATCAGTACCACCCCCAGAAGTATGTGGAATAGCAATAGCGAACTCGAGCCCGAAGTCTCAGTCGATGTCAACAGCAGAATGAGCAATACTACGTCGATTGCGATGAACCTCGTCAGATGCCGGTGCAACAGCCCCATACGATCCGAATTCATGTCCCGATTACTGCAGCAAAGAATACTTTTCCACTGGCGACGCACTCATGAAGCCCCATGGTCTCGGACATACGTGGTCAAGGACGCTGATATCGAACCTAAGGGTTCCAGTCTTGCTAATCGGCGTGTGTTGCTTGTCGTCACCGGCGGCATCGCAGCTGTAGAATCGGTGAGATTATCGAGGGAACTGAGGCGACACGGTGCCGTACTCAGAATCCTCATGACCAGCGAGGCTGAGAAGATCATTACACCACTTGCCTTGTCATGGGCTTCAGGAACCAAAGCCCTGACTGGTTGGAACCATGAGATGACCCAATTGGGTGATTATGACGCTATCCTAGTAGCTCCCGCTACAAGGAACACCATTTCTAAGCACGTACACGGCATCATTGACTCCCCGGCGACTATGGCGCTATCTGCAGCCCGTGGCAGTGGGACGCCTATTCTCTTCGTGCCTTCAATGCATTCTGACCTGTTCGATGACCCAGTGACAACCGATTTCATTACAGCGCTTCGCAAGGAGGGTAGCACCGTCATGTTTGACGAACCCCAAGAGGGACGCAGGAAGCAACCCGACTCGGTGTCAATCGTGGCCGAACTCTGTCATTTGGTGAATTCTGCATTGCCCGAGAGGAAGTTGATTGCAATAACTCTGGGGGCCAACAGAGCACCCATAGATGCCGTGAGGGCGATACAGAACGCTTCTTCGGGTTCGACTGGTTGGACTATCGCACAGTATCTACACAGAATGGGACACCGAGTGATATGTATTGCTGGGAAGACATCGGTAACTCCAGAATTCCAATTGCCTGACATTCGTCGCGCCGGTTCCCCTGATGAGATGCTGACAACATCCCTCGAGGTGGCTTCGTCTGAGCCTAAGCCAGACGTTTGGATACACTCAGCAGCAGTGCTGGATTACTTCACTGAGCCACTTGATGTGAAGAAGTCCAGCGGCGAGGGCCCTTGGGAGATCTCGCTCAGTAGTGGGCCCAAGCACATCTCCGAGATTGCTCCGTTTGTGGACGGTGCCAGGCGGATCGGTTTCAAACTAGAGTCGGGGGTGTCAGTAGATGTCCTTATTGACAGGGCAAAACAGCAGATCCATACATACGGAGTAGATGCTGTAATAGCGAATCTGAAGGAGGAGGTGCATGATCCTGATTCACCTCGGGGACGCATTGTGCTTCCAGATGGCTCTGTTGAGGTATTGAGCGACGATGCCGAGTTATGCGAAGCCGTAGAGTCCCTATTGCATAGTTCCTGAGTTGGCTTCTGCGTCACATTCAAGCAGCGCACATGGACGACGAGTGAACATGGAGGGTCCGGGTAAGGCCAAGAGAGGTATTCCTCCTAAGAAAGATTTCAATGCATGGTATCCAGCCATAGTTGAAATCGCCGATTTGGTTGACAAGAGATATCCTATCAAGGGTATGGATGTCTGGAAGCCTTACGGCTGGAGAACGATGTCACTGATAGACTCCCTGACACGCTCTGAAATGAGTCGCACTGGACACGATGAGTACAATTTCCCTCTTCTTGTACCAGAGGATCTTTTGGATAAGGAGAATCAATTGGTGTCGATGCTGAAAGCAGCGAGGGACACGGGCACCGACCCCTCTGAATTGAGAATGGGAGAGGAGGAGGGCGGTTTCAAGAAAGAGGTGTACTGGGTCAAGCACGGTGGAGATGATGAACTGGAGGTGCCGATGTTTCTCCGACCTACATCCGAGACTCCGATGTACACAATGTTCTCACTGTGGATCAGGAGTCACGCAGATCTACCGCTGAAAACATTCCAGATTGTCAATACGTTCCGGTACGAGACTAAGCAGACTAGATCATTCATACGAGTCAGGGAGATTCACTTCTTCGAGGCCCATACTGCTCATGCCGACGAGCAGGGGGCAACGGAACAAATCGCTGAGGACGCTCAGATGGTGCAGAGGCTGCTGCATGAGCTGTGCTTCCCAGCAATAGTCTCCAAGCGTCCTGTTTGGGACACTTTCCCTGGGGCATGGTACTCCACTGCAGTCGATGCTGTGATGCCAAACGGTCGAACCCTACAGATCGCCACATACCATCACTATCGAGATCAATGGGCCAGAGCGTTCAATTTGTCTTACGAGGATGCAACAGGTCAGACCAGATACTGCCATCAAACCACATTCGGGATGTCAGAGCGCTTGTTGGGGGCTGTTGTTGGTATGCACGGGGACGATAACGGTTTGATCATGCCCCCTTCGATAGCACCAATTCAAGTGGTGATTATGCCAGTCGCAGCGCACACCGACCCCAATGTAATGCCTCGGGTATCACAGTTGGCAGCGCATTTGTCGGAGAGTGGGCTCAGGGTTCATCTCGATGACAGGGACCTACGCCTAGGGGCCAAACATTATGATTGGGAAATCAAAGGAGTCCCTGTCAGATTAGAGATTGGTCCGAGGGATCTAGCTACTGGCAACTGCGTGGTTTCGCTGCGCACAGGCGGGAAGAGCGAGGTGCCTCTGGACGGGATAACACAGACGGTGACTGATTTGCTCGATTCCCTGTCCGACGAACTGCGTACCCGCTCTCACAGTTACGCATCTGATTTGATTCGACCATTTCCCGGCCTCATACAAAACGGAACTGCCTGGCGACTACAGACTCCTCTGGACGATGGTTATGTCTACGAACTTGCGTTCGATGGTAACGATGCTGATGCTGAGATTCTTGAGAAAACCACGGGACTTACACTGTTGGGTGATTGTGTAACCCCTTACGACGAACCGGTTCCTTGCGCTGTTACCGGCGTGCCGACCAATCGAAGACAGCATCTTGCGAGAATGTATTGATTATTTCTTCCTGAAAACAGTACGAAGAGTGACCATCCCGAACAGCATCAACAGGGCACCGTCGAGTATTCCTCCAGAGCCCGCAGGAACCCATGAATCGATGGATTGGTATTCGTCAGCCTTGTCCCATAGAAGCATCGTGTTATCCTCACACAATTTGGGTACCGTTGATATGTCCGCGAGTACGGACGTTGTAGACGAATTTCCAATGCAGGCGTTGGATTGTGAGATTTCAATCCCTTCCGAGTACAATACCGAGATATAGCACCATGGTGGTGATGTGACAGCACGGTTCTCTGAGTGAATCATACTGCTTGAGGCAGACCAATTGAACCAGTCACTATCTACCAGTTCTGCTGAGCCGTTCTGCGAAATTGACCAGTGAATGCTGTAGTTCACGGTAGTATTCAGATTGGAGACCGTCCATGTAATGTGCAATGATTCATTCTGCCAAGTTGATGAAGTATTGAAGATCAGAGGAGGAGACTCTAACTGATCCTCACACAGAGCTAGATACTGCCCTATCCCGACTGACACATTCACGCTGACCAGTACCAGTCCGACGAGTCCAGCCATCAGCATGATGCGATGTCCCGAAGAACCCTTTGCAGGTTCGCCTGCATCTCCCTGATCTTCGGGTGCATCTGGAAGCTCAACCTCCAGAATATTCTCGTTTGAGTGTATTGTAGGATCTACTTCATGCGATCTCTCTGGAGCAGATACACCCATCTCGTCTAATGCCTCCCGACCGTAGATTCTCTCTGCCAGAGAGTAAAGCTCGCTATCACCCTCCAGCTCAGCGGGATCCATGCTGCCATCAAGCAGGCCTTTGACACGCTCGGCGTCGCTCATAGTGCTGCGTCGAGCACTATTGTTCATGAATCAAACGCCGCGCGGTGACGAATCCGCCCCTATTTCCGGTTGATAGCCCTCAAAGCCGACGACTTGATGTCCTCCGAGGTCAATCCCATGCTTGACATCAACTCGGATGGTGATCCACTCTGGCCGAATACATCACTGACCCCCACCATTTCCAATGGCGTGGATGCCCCGGTGGATAAATGCTCAGCAACAGATCCACCAAGGCCTCCGATGACGGAGTGATCCTCCGCGGTCACGAAGCACCCGCATGATTCGGCCATAGAGTCAACCAGCACTTTATCGAGCGGTTTCAGAGTGTGCATATCGATTACGGAGGCTTTGATTCCATTAACAGCCAGCTCGTTTGCTGCTGTCAACGCCTGTGAAACCATCACTCCGCAGGCGATGATACAGACATCACTCCCTGTGCGCAGCACACTACCGCGTCCTATACGTATCTCACGGGCGCTGTTCTGATCGTAAACCCTGGGTGTTTTGTTGCGGGCGGTGCGCATGTATGTGGGGCCACGATGTCCAAGCAATTGTACCGTGAGCTCCTCGGCTGATAGGTCATCACACGGGTGCATAACGGTCATTCCAGGGATAGTGCGGTAGATAGCCAGATCTTCGATGGATTGGGCACTGCTGCCATCGGTGCCTGTGTGAATCCCTCCGTGACTGCCGCAGATGTGTACTGTAAGCTCGGGTCTGGCAATGCCGTTCCTTACCTGCTCAAATGCACGTTCAGTGAAAATCGCGAAAGTGCTTGCGAATGGCACTTTGCCTGAAGCAGCCATGCCGGCTGCTACTAGCATCATGTTCTGCTCCGCAATACCAACTGAGAATGATTTCGAGGGGTACTGTGTGCGGAAGTGGCAGGATTTAGTGGATTTTCCTAGATCCGCTTCGATGACAACAACACGTGGATCATTGGCGATTCTGAGTAGGCCCTTGCCGTAACCGTCCCGCGATGCTCCTCCTTTCGAGGGGGCACTCAAGACAACTCCTCCAATGCTATACTCAATTCGTCATCATCTGGAGCCTTGCCGTGGAAGGCAGGGTTGCCTTCCATGAAGGAGACACCCTTCCCCTTCACCGTCTTCGCTACAATGGCACACGGGCCATCATCAATCGATACAGCCCATTCGAGTGCTTGAACTATGTCAGTCATCGAATGACCGTCGATTTCCAGCACCTCCCATCCAAAGGATGCAAGTTTAGACGCTATGTCTCCAACCTCCATCTGAACGCTGACGAAATCGTCATTCTGAATGCCATTCCTGTCGACGATGACCTTCAGATTGCTAGCAGAGTGAAATTCCGCTGCCATCGCTGCTTCCCAGACTTCCCCCTCCTGGACTTCGCCATCTCCGAGCATCACCCAGATCATCCTCTCACTGCCATCCATCTTTGCAGCGAGGGAACAACCCAGGCCGAATGATAGACCCATGCCGAGGCTCCCAGCAGAGAAGTCCACACCCTTAGTCCACTTCATGTCGACATGCCCTTGACAAACTGAGCCAAAAGTTCTGAAACCCATCAAATCATCCTCAGATAGATAGCCGATTTCATACAGCATCGAATAGACCGCGGGGCTGGCATGACCCTTGCTCATGATGAACCGATCACGATCATCCCAGTCTGCGTTATCTGGATCGATGCGAAGCTGCGTCCCATACAGCGCTGCAATGAGATCTATGGCCGACAAAGAACCGCCGGGATGTCCCGCTGCAGCCCGATGCGTCATTTTCACTATATTGATACGACATCTGCGCGACATCTCTTCCAATTCAGCGGTTGTGAGGCCCATGCCACCACTGCCACTGCTCATGATATGACTCAGTGAGTCTGGCTATTGATGCTTTCCGGAGTGACCCATTCTGATTCCAGGGCATGCCACAGTCGACTTCAAATCAACGAACTCATCACAATGATTGAGGCGCTGACATGGTCTTGCAAGCAGAGTCATTAGCAGGCAATTCCGATTGGAGGAAGCGACTGAGGAATATGCACGTACCGGATTGCATCACATCAGACACAGTATTATCGTCGTGCCTGCAGACTCTTCGTGACGGGGGGAGGGTTTCTGCTGATACAGGCCTAAGTCTGATGCGACATGATTCCCTCAATGCAATAACCTCACTGGCTAGCATGATCAAGAGATCCCGTTACGGAGATCATGTCTTCTTCAACGAGAATCTGCACGTGAGTCCTACTAACATCTGCGTACTCGCATGTAGGTTCTGTGCATTTCGTAAGGGTCCAAGACATTCGGCGGCCTATGCCCTGTCCGCAATGGATTTCTTAGCTAGAATAGAGCCTCATTCATCAAGAATTGACGAAGTTCACTCTGTTGGCGGCCTGCATCCAGATTGGAAGGTTGAGCACTACATCGACCTCTACACAAGTATCAAGGATGTATATCCTCACATTCACCTAAAATCACTCACAGCCATAGAGATTATCCACATATCCGAACGCTCTGGTTTGTCTGTCAGGGAGACACTGAAACTTCTATCTGAATCGGGGCTCGATTCGATTCCTGGTGGTGGTGCTGAGATACTGGTGGATTCTGTGAGGAACAGGATCTGTCGTGGAAAAGAGTCGTCATCGGAGTACCTCGAAGTACATGCAATAGCGCATGATTTGGGAATACCGACAAACTGCACCATGTTGTTTGGCACTATTGAGACACTGGAGGATAGGATAACCCACTTAGATAAACTGCGTCAGCAACAGGACGAGAGTGAGGGTTTCCAGTGCTTTGTCCCATACCCCTTCCTTCCTGACAGAAGCAGACTGCCAGAAGCCCAGTTGGCCAGTTCAAGTGAAGTAGTTCGTATGATAGCCGTATCGAGGATTATGCTGGATAACATTCCACACATCAAGGCGTATCGAATGAACTTCGGAGACCATCTGGCCTCTTTGTGTTTGACCGCCGGAGCTGATGACATCGATGGCACGGTGGGCCACGAGGAGATAATGCACGAGGCAGGGAGTAAAACCAGTATCGATACTGGCGCTGAAGAATTATCGCATATTATAGAGTCAGTTGGCTCAATTGCAGTCAAAAGAAACTCAATATATTCCGAATTCACACTTTTTGATTCCGGTGGTAGCAGCATGTTTGAACTGCTACCTGTTTATGGTCAGACATAGGTGCTACTATGTCATGGCAAGAAGTCCTCGGAAGGGTTCCGTTCAGTAATTGCGACCCTATATTCCAGGGGTTGGAAGACCGATGGGGGATATTACCGGCTCCTCCGGCTTGGCTAACAGGACATGTCATCAGGAGGGATTGCCTTACTGCACCGATACCTTCGGCCGATTATGCCGAACATCACGAGCAACTGATACTGATCCCCGATCTTGGAATCGTGAGCCGAGGGGATGTAGGGTCTGTGTTGCTATTCGGCAACCGCCCCATCGAGTCTATGAGGGACATTGCACTGCCTTCTGATTCCTCCACATCTAAGAAGCTTCTCGGATGGATTTTGGACAACCGCAGTATCGATCCTAAAACAATTGAGATGGGCCCGGACATTTCCTCAATGCTGGAGCGATGCGATGGTGCACTGTTGATAGGGGATCGTGCACTGTCCGTGGCGGCTATGGATCCGGACTTAGTGCAATTGGATCTAGGGTCGGAATGGACCCGCATCACAGGCCTACCGATGGTTTTCGGAGTATTTGCAATCAGAAGGGATACTCCTATTGAAAGCGTTCGAAGAGCGAGGAATGACATGCTTGAACAGTATCGTAAGTTCAATGAGGACGAAGTTTGGAGGGGCCAAGTAATCATGTCAACTTCCTTGAAAAGCGGTCTCTCAGAAGCCAGAGTAACAGATTACTTTAGTCTCGAGGTGGAGAATTACCTCGATTCGGACGCAGTCAGAGGACTCGAGTTGTTTCTATCTGAAGCGTGTGGTATGGTAGCTCGCCCAGAATGGGTACAATTGTATTAGTCCTAGTACAAAAGACTCTTGCTGTCCACCCATTCCATGAGGTCTAATGTCACTTCGTTCAACTTCCAATGAATTCTATTCCATCCACATCAAAGGAGATATCGATTACTCCAATCCTCTGTCCTTCTCTGAGGAATCTGCGTACTGCTTCCCTACCGTCCTCGCCGTAATCCAGTGTCCTTTGATTTACGTACATACCAACGAACTCTCTGTTCGTATCGTCATCGATACCCCTTCCCCATTCTTTAGCGAACTCAAGAGCGGACTCTGGATTAGATAAGGAATAGTGGATACTATGTTTGATGTCCTCAGCAACCCTCATGCAGGTTTCCTCTCCAAGACTCCTCCTGACCACATTCCCACCAAGGGGGAGTGGGAGCCCCGTCAGTTCAAACCACCACTCTCCAAGATCGAGAATTAAGTGCAATCCTTCGTTCGCCCACGTAATCTGACCCTCGTGGATAATCAGGCCCAAATCGTATTCCCCGCGGACTACTGCAGGCAGAATTTCATCGAATGGCACTACGGCAACTCTGACATCGCCCCATGCGAGTCTGAGTGCCAAATATGCGCTGGTACCCAGTCCTGGAACAGCTATTGTCCTTGTTTTCGCTTCATCCATACTCATCTTCAATTGGGATACTAGAATAGGCCCATAACCCTCTCCCATCGATGCACCACAATTCATCAGTTGATAGGTACCCGCTATCGAGGGGTATGAGTGAATACTGACAGCCGAGACTTCGAACTTACCTTCCTGAGCATGACGGTTCAGATCCTCTATGTCATGTAGTTCGTGCACGTATCTCCTTCCGGAGGTATCCAATTCACCGGTCGTAAGTGCGTGGAACATGAAAGCATCATCAGGATCTGGTGAATGTCCTATTCTGAACACCAATTCCTCTTGCATAGTCGCCCGAATGGTGATGAGTTGAAAACGACTCCTAGTGCGTAACTACGAGAAGGCAAGAATCAATAATCAAAAGGCTCTCGAATTACTGTGCCTGATGCATCTAAACTATCCACTGCCACAGGGCAGTTAGGTCCAATCTGTGCCCATACTGGGAAGGCGTTAACATTCGCAGAGGCGATAGTGCTGGATAATAGGTATGTATGCTGGGAAGCATACATCGAGATCACAGGTGCACAAGCTGCTACTGAAGGTCGTGAACCCAGCACACTTGACCTCGAATGACAGCACATGTTATTTGTCCCGCCATTATCATTTACATGTGGCCGAGGGATGGAGCCGATTTGCACTGCGGTTCTCAGAGTACTATCAATCGTTGGAAACCTCCGATCTCTGGTGCCCCCCTAGATTCAGATCTAGGGAATGGATGTTCGTACCATGGGGTACTAGGCCGCCTGACAGGCATCGCGGGTTTACGGATAAGGAGGGACTTTTGCACTATCTGCATACTAAATCCCCCCATTCATGTTTCCACAGTACAGCATATTATCGCGATCCTTCTCAACGCAATATGGCAGACAAAGATTGGCTAGGTGCAGATCTAATATTCGACTTGGATGGCGATCATCTGCCAGGGGTCTCCGATCGCGATTTTCCCGCGATGATCGGATTGATACAGGATCAGGCATGGAAATTGTGGTCTGAATTCTTAGAACCCGAATTCGGTTTTCTTGAACAGCACGTCCAGATTGCATTCTCCGGCCACAGAGGTTTCCACATCCACGTTAGAGATCCTGCCTATTTGCAACTTGATTCCAATGCACGTAGGCAATTGGTCAATTACATTCGCGGAGAAGGCATCAGTGTCCAAGCTGTGGTCGACAATACCGAAGGCGGGTGGAAAACTCGCGTGGAGGCAGGAATTGATGGCGTCCTAGAAAATCTTCAGTCCATCGCTCAGGAATCACAAGACAAGAACCGACTATTGGATGAGATGTATGGTATAATGAAGCAGCGCATTCGTAATCCGAATTGCATGGTTCGATCGTGTAGTAAAACGAAGTTGGCGCAGTTAGCTGAGCAATCACTGGATGAAGAGAGGGTCAATAGACTTAGAGAGAACCATGGTCTTACGGTGTTCTCGGGCGACAACACTTCAGTATTCTGGGAACTCGTAAAAGGAGATTCGTCGGTAGTACTGGGTGCTGCTGGGGAAACCGATGAGAATGTGACCGTCGACGTCAAGCGTGTCATCAGGTGGATTGGTAGCCTGCATGGCAAGTGTGGCCTCAGAGTCACAGAACTGCCACTGAGTCGTCTGAATCCTGATGCTGCAGATGCGTTCGACCCACTGAGCGAAGCAGTGGCGCTCGGCGGCGACTCCTCGCATAAGATCGAGTTAACCATGGATGATGTCACCGCAAGAGTCTCTGAAACGTATGTCGAAGGGAGTTCTGGGGACGTTTTCGAAGTCCCTGAGAGCATGGCTACGTTCCTATCTCTGAAAGGATGGGGGAAGCTGATATCCCCCTAAGTCAAGATTTTCACTACTCCCATTCACAGAATATTGAATAGTGGAGAGTTTCGGAAACTATTCGGTGACCCCATGGTAGAGCATGATGAAGAACCATCCGAACTATCGGATCTACCCCTTCCCCCATTGCCCCCGGGGATCACATTACCCCCACCACCACCACCACCACCAATGGCTGAGG